>Ga0164313_10002025_pt1 | contig 18187 bp, 14 predicted proteins | sample GuaBasSedimGuay4_FD_113735 | JGI IMG/M metagenome (GOLD analysis project Ga0164313, IMG submission 113735) | Subseafloor sediment microbial communities from Guaymas Basin, Gulf of California, Mexico - Guay4, Core 4569-4, 0-3 cm | ecosystem: Environmental > Aquatic > Marine > Hydrothermal vents...
CAACTGATAACTTCCACCATCCTTCAGAATGATGGTTGCAGTTTGACCAAAAGTATCCAGCAGAGCCGTAACCAAAGAGTCCGTGTCCTGTGCCCACGCCATTGTTCAGTTCACTTTCTTGGGCTGGGCATCGACCTCAACTGGCGGGGTCAAAGATGGTTCGCCATTGGTCTTGCTGTGCAACCAGTTCCGCACCTTTACGAACGCCGGAACCTCTGACCCTTTCAGGTCGATCCGGTCAAGCATTTGCAGGCACAGAAGTGCATGTTCGTGATCTAGGTTATTGCTCATTTGTCATTCCCTTTGATTTGTTATTGTCAGACACCTATATTATTGCGGTCAAATTATCCATAGACGTGAACTTCCAAATTCCAGTTTGCGGCTGATAGCTCATGCACCGTGATCGCATCAGTCAACAGACGCCACGCCCCGGTCGAATTGAATAGGATATTGGATGATCCAGTACTGACCTCACCATTAAACAACGTGCCGGAAACGCTGTAAGAATGCGGCATGATAGCTCTCTCACCGACTGCGAAATTCCCATCCGCCACAACACATACCAAATATGCTTGGAAGTTCTTCGCCTGTGTTCCCAACCCGTGGTTGCCGGTGTATCGCCCAAGCGTAATGTCGGTGAACGTCACAACACTGACTGGGGTTCCGATCTGTGTGTAACGAGAATCGGCCTTCTCTCTGGTAAGTATGGTATCTGCGGCTGGGATATCGGTTCCACCAATGTCGATCCGGGCGGCAATTGCACCATCCCTTACAAATCGCAGATCATAATCAGTAGCATGGACGTTCATAATCCATTCATTGCCGTCACGGGTGTAAACCAATGAACTGGCACCATCCATTAGGGTCAACACACTGCCCATATTACCGTTGAACCCAAACGTAATTGGATCACTGCCAGACTGCGCCGCGTCGGTGTTAATGATGGTGATGCCGCCGACTGCTGCAACATTCGACCCGTCCAGAACGGTGAATGTGCCAACCTCTGACTCGTCACCAATTGTCTGTGCGCGGTTGATCAGCAGACCGCGTGAAGCATCAAATCCGAACTCACCGTCTACGGTGAGATTTCCGGGTTCATCATTATACAGTACGATAGTCCCGGTCATGGGGGATGCGCCGGATAACTGAAGAAATCTGTTGTCGCCCTTTATTCTGGTGACCAGTTCCTTGTCTAAGGACATGGTAAGCAGGTTGTCGATGAGTCTACCGACAATAATCCCGTTCGTGCCGCCCCCGGACACATTGATTGTAATACCGGTCAGTTCATCCGCCACCAACATTGCGTAAGATACGGATTCAGTCACGTTCGGTGCGCGGATTTCCAGAGCGTCGAGATTGTAGGTTCTTATCCCGAACGATGCCTTCGAAATACCATCATGATTTATCTGAAGCCATGATGCGTTGGTGCTTAGATTATCGACAATCAAACTAGGCGCAGTCAATGAGCCGGTTAGGATTCCCCCGGACAGAGACAAATACCGGGCGTCGGCTTTTTCAGCCGTCAGAATTGACGTGGCCCCGTCGATCACTGTCCCCGGCGGATCGAACCGGGCCGCTTCTATGTTACTATGGTACATCAACAAGCGACTTTCCACTTGCGAACTTGCCATGTGCCACCACGACCCAACTGGGCCACGGAAAGTCAGCGATGCTTCGTCATCGAAAGTCAGAAGTAATGTGCCGCTCAACGTACCACCATCAAGCGAAAGATAATCACCGACCGCTGAATTCACATCACCGACCGTGGCGATGCGTTCGTCTGCTGTATAATTATCACCAATGAACCAGTCCGCACCGGGACGATGATACGACAAACGCTTGCTGCTTACCGCCGCACCAACGGCATCGCGCGGCAACCATCCGATGGCTGACACGGTGTCGGTATTTATCAGCGACAAGACGGAATTTCCGGTCACGTTGTTGACGATCACATGGGCGGCTTCACCATCGGCCATGTCCCACGTGGTGGGGCTGTTCAGCAGGACTGTGCCATCGACTTCCAGATTGCCGACAACTGTGCCCCCGGCCAACTGAAGGTAGCGCAGGTCGCCAGAATTGCGTGTTACGACGTGCGTAGCGGCTGTCAGGCCACCACCAGCAGGGAACGACGCTCTGTCGGCCCACACGTTGCCGTTCATGCCCCCAGTGTCCACATGGAACTGGACGTCGCCTGTGACGTGATCCTGAAGCATCCGCCACGACTGGCCAACCGATGGTGCGTTGTCATTGGTCAGCCACAAGGACTGTCCACCAACGACACCTGTCGTCTGATCACGCTCGATTTCCAAGCCGCCAGTCATTTTGTCCCCAGTGGACAAAAGATACCGACCGTCGCCATCGGTGATCCCAAGGTACAGATTGTCGGCTGCGCCCTTCCGTAAGATATGGTTGTTGCCAGTAGCCGATCCATCGGGGGTAAGCGATGCAACAATTACATCATTACTGTCCCGCAAAATGAATGGATTATTTGTGGCGGATGCGGCCATTTTGATTGTGAGCGGCGTTACGGTGGCAGAGAATCCATTAAGCGTCCAGTTCGCAAAGGATCGGGCGGTTATATCCAACACTTCAAGCTGGACGCGACCAGCCACCGTGTAAGACAAACCCCCGGTAATGGCGTCCATTTCCAGTACGCGACCAGCAGAAACATCCGTGAGGGTGATGAATCCGTCGCCCAGAACACCAGACTCCGACAAGGCGTTCTTTACGGTAAGTTTTCCGGTGGCATTGGAATAGGACAAGTCGTGATCAGCACCGACATGACTGATACCGTCAATATCGAACTTGGTAACAACGACGGAACCCTGCCATTCCCATTTCATATTCAGGATGCCGGTGTCATCCTTGGCTATGTTGATCCGACCATCACCAACCACACCGTCCGGGGTAAATGATTTGAATATCAGCAAATCCCCTGCGACCCCCAAACGAAATCCACTGTCATCTAAGGAGTCCGTATCGCGCCAAATTATCCTTGGGAAATCACCGTCAAGAAATAAGGCATCATCAATAGTCAATAAACCGGTCAAAGTACCACCGTTCAATCGCAGATAACGATTGTCGGCCTTGATCCGGGTCAGGACTTCAACATCGGAACTGGTCGTGGTCAGCGCATCAATGAACCGGGCAAGCTGGGTTCCCCCAGTGTCATTTCTGACTTCCAGCCCAGCGCCCCTGTTCTCTACCGACATGGTATCAGACCCGCTGCGCCCCAGCAGCAACCGCGATCCGGTGCCGTCCGTTTCGGTCAGGGTCAGATGATTGGCCGTCGCATTGGCCGTGATGACCACGGGGCCGGTCACAGTGCCGCCTGACAGGGCCAGATAGCCGGTTGGGTCGAAGTCCAGCCCGGTGCCCGCCAGATTGACCCGGACAGGCTGTCCAGCAGCCCCTGCGTAATCTGTTGGCGTGTCGTTCAGTTGTACGAATGACTCGGCACCACTACTGGCACCGCCGCCGCCTGACCCTGACCCAATTGGCAACAAGTCCCAGTCGTCGGACACAGTGGCGATCTGGAAGTTCAGACGCACACCATGGGCATCGTTGTCCGCTGTCAGATCATCCGTCCCACCAAGGCGACGTTTACCGATCACCGTTGCCCACGACGGTTCATTGGCCAGCCAATAATCAGCAATGATTTCGTATTTGGTGGGTGACGGAGTCGGAACATCGGCGGTCATCGTTGTGACGGCCCCGACGGGCGGTTCACCACCAATACCGGTCCCGTCAAAGTCCAAGATGTCGAAGCTGATGTGGGTTCCGCCCTCATCGACGCCGGGGGCACCGACCGTCCAGAACATGACCTGTGTGGCATCCGCTGCATCAACGAACTGGATAGTTGAACCGGCAACTATAGATTGCAGTTCGGTCGTTCTGTCCACCGAATCCAGATCGGTATAGCTGATCCGCAAGGTGCTTTCCGCGTTGTTGGTGCCCCACTGGTTCAGTCCGGGATCATTGCCCAACGTGTTGCTGTTGTCCCCCCGCGCCCAGCCGCCGGTGATCACCGTGCTGGACCCACTGTTCAATGCGTCCAAGATGACAGTCAGGACTGTGCCGACACCAAACGGTGCCGGATCGACCCCAATCAGTGTCCACGTATTTTCAACCAAAACAGGTTCATTAATAGCAACAACCTTCGGATTCGCAGGGTCGGTCGTATCTAGGATCAGGATACGATAGCTGGTATCGTCCGTCAGTTCCGGAATCCAGACGCTGAAACCATTTATCCAACCCGGCTGGGTCAGTGTATATTCGTGCCCCGCCCAGACGACTCCGGTGAACAGTGTTTCGACAAATGCCGGAACGTCTGGTAAATCCCAAGTCGGATCGCCCACATTCTGCGGCGCGACATGATCCAACGTGTCCTTATTTGCAACACCCGTCCACCCGTCCTCATAGGACATATCGTTCCAAAGATATTGGGTTCCGCCAATATATGGTCCGCGCCATCTGATGCGGTTCAGGTTGGCAATTTCACCCTCATCGAAGGTCCGACCGAAGCCGGGAAAGAACAGACCGCTGGATGTGTCAAGTACCTGACCGACGACGACGCCCAGCGACAGGGCATGATCAACATCGTTCGAATAGGTTCCGTCGCTGTTGATATATATGGCATCACCGGTCACCCAGACTTCCCCGAACGGGGTGCCGCTGAAGTCACCATTGGCCGGTCCATACAGAAGCAGGGAACCTTCTTCGGAGTCTGTGATTTGGGTGGACAGAACCACGCCAAATGGACCGGGCGACCCGGCCTGCACGTCATCAATTATGTACCGCTTGTAGTGTCGATGCAGGCCAGTGACCTGATCCGGGTGGGGTTGGGCCGATGTCAGGACAACCACGTCACCAACGGCAAAGGTCTTGCCCGTTGTGGCTATTGCCAGACCACCAACCGTCTGTTCCCAGAAATCAAGTTCCCAATGATCACATGCAACAATGCTGGCATTGATTACAAAATCCTTCACACGCGCATCCTTCCGACACTAGGTGTACAGCCGCATGTATGGTTGAAGCATTTCGGCAACCGCATCCGAGATATATCCGGACCCCGATACCGACCCACCACCGGTCCCACCGCTGCTGCTTGCAACATCATAGCTGACCGATCCGACATCATAAAGCGTCAAGGACTTCAGTTCGCCCGATCCCCCAGTCGATCCGCCGGGGAACTGGCCGGTCCCGATGGCCCCATAATAGGCCGCAGCCGTGTACACTATCGCGTCGGCAAGGTCTGACGGCAATGGATCATATCCAGCCGTATAGGTGACCGACACATTGTCGAACCCCCGCCAGTCCATCGGCATGTCGGGACGATACCCTTGGCGCGATAGATAGGCCAGATTATCCCGCATCAGGAAGATGCTGTATCCACTCTGGATCACCTTGTTCAGATAGACGGTCACATCCGCGTCCGGGTCCACCTGTGGCTGATGCAAAATGACCGTACCGAAGTGGTGCGGCCACCGTTCCAGCACTTCGCGCTTGGCGATCACCCGATCCAGATAGGTTTCGATGACGTCGCCGGCCATGTTCAAAGAGCGGGTTAATTCCTCATCATTTGTCGTGTCGCCGGGGACGATCCCAAGATGCAACTTCAGCAATGCCAGCAGCGTCATGTCTTCTTGCGCCCCACCAATGCTACTGAAGCTGGATGCAAACGCGGCGCTGAAATCATATGTGGTGGCCATCAGACTATCCCATGCTTGTCGTTGAGGTACGTTATCACTTGCTGGGCTTCAGCATCTGACAGTTTTCTATCATAAATCACATGCTCGTACATCCAGTGTTCCGACGCACCTGACCTGCGCCCCTTGGCCAGATAGATGCTGGTGTTCGGGGCCAGTCCATCGGCTATTCGGGTTCCGGCAAACTGCTGACCTTGCCCGTACACATCCACGGCTGATCCTTCCAGATCACCAAACGTGATTCCGTAAACCGCCTTCTTGGTGAAGTCGAAACCAGAACCATACGGGGTTTCAACCGATCCGAATACGTTCAGACCACCACCGGCCCCGGCTTGCTGAAAACTCATCCACCCTTGATCAGCAGCGCCCCCGGCGTGCGACGACGTAGCCGTGCCGAGTCCGTTACTGGTGCTGGCGAAACCCCCGTCCGTCAAGTTGTATCCTTCGACCACTGAAAATATCGACCACGCCCGACCATTTGGATATGTCACAACAGTATTGCGCAGTTCGGTGCCGTCTGCCTCACTGCTGGCCCGCGCGTTCGCCGCGTCATAAAGCGGACCGACGCCGTTGTCGGCTTCCAACAAATATCCAGCAGGATCGACAGGCGTCATGTTCTTCACATGATCGTCTGCAATCGTCAGGGTCAGCATGTCGCCGAAGTCATATTGCCCCAGAAGCCCGAGCGTGACGGGCAGGCCAGCGACAGCATCTTCATTGGTGTAATTGACGCCCAGCCAAGCGTTCAGATTGTTCCCGAAGAACGTCCATAGCGTGCCATCGGTGACTTCGTATTGACCTTTTATCCCGTTCCACACAGCGGTGATTTTGGTATGACCTTCGATATCGACCCCGAGATTCACGACGTCCGAATATTGCACCCCGCCTTCCGCCCGCAGGACGGTTACGCCACCCGCGTCGATGACGATGAACTGATCCAGTCGCGGCGTCGGAGTTGGTTGCATCAGACCGAACTTTGGCACGCTGAGATTGTTGCCGCCGCGTCCAGATGCCCCTTCCTGCACCAGCAGGCCGTACCCATACCCATCCGGGATCGGACGGTTCCAAACCACATCGCCGTTCATATAGGCGTAGAGCGGCTGCACACTGCCCAACAGCATGTCGGTGACTGGTTTCTCACCCCATTGCATTACGGCGCAACCAGCAAGTACAGCACCCCTGCCACGGGCGTTCCGGGCAGGGACGTGACCACTTCAATCTTGATGCCACCAACCTCATCGGTCGTCACGCCGTCCTTCCATTCCGCATCGTAATCCTCAACGGATTGCTTCACCAGAATCTGATCTGCGGTGCCGCCAGCAGGCAAACGGTTGTTCGGGTTGCCGACGATGGACACCAGCCCGGCCCGATTGTTTTCACTCTCGCCGACCGCCGTGACCAAGTTGACAGGAATTTCGTACCAGTCCGGTGAACCAACTTGTTCGACCGCCGGTCCCGTCACGATGAACAGCACGCTTTCCGCGCCGCCAGTATCTTCGACAAACAGGACATAGTCACCAGCGGCCACATTCTGCCAGAACGGGGCGACGATCACATTCTTGTTCGTCGTGCCACTGACCCGCGCCGTGTTCGAAGCGTCCCCGATCAGCCCGGTGATGCCAAACCGACCTGACGGCACCTGGCCTGACGTGGTCGTTGTCCATTTATACGACATAGTCACGCCCGTGCCGCTGGCACCCGCAATCGGGGACCAGTTCACCAGGTCAAATGCAGCCGGTCCGTGATCGTCGATGGCGAAATAGATGGTGCCTTCATAGCTGACCAGATCATCTTTCACGTATGTCGCTGCGGCATCATGCACCGTGACGGCTTGGCCGCTGACCTCATCTGACGTGTGCGTGTGAACAGAAGGTGCCTTGCCCGCCAGCGCGGCATCCAGCCCAGTCACTTCACTGGTCGGATGGTTGTGCGCCTCTGGCGGGAACGTGGTAGGCACGTTCTCGGTCATTGCATCATAGTCCTTGCCCGCTGCGGTTATGTCCTTCTGAAACGCCCGCATGTCATTTGCACCGATGTCACCAGTCTGGTTATCGGGGAATGTCGTGTCGATTACTTCGTCAGTTGGCCAAGCCATTAGTTCCCGACTCCTGTTGTAACGCTACTCGTTTGCTGCACCGAGCCTGGTGCCGATCCACCGAACGTATCAACGTCCGATCCACTCGTCGTCACCGTGATCGGACAGATCACTATACATAGAGGTGCCATCACAATGGTTGTCGGTGTGACCCGACCGTCAACGGAATAGGTCCGCAGCGTGGGGGACGTGCAGCCCCCCAAGATGGTACATATGATCAGCGCCCTGATCATGTCAGCCCCCATTTTGCCATCAGCCTGCCACGTTCAGCCACGATCTGGTCATCGGTCGGGCTGTCGATCAGGCGGAACTCACCGATGGTGACATCACCCCAGAACCCATAATCTCCGGGTGCTGTCAGCCCTCTGACACCTGTCATAATGTCGATGGGTGCCAGATTGGTGAGGGTTTTGGCATCGAGGTTAAGAGTTTGCGCTACCCCGTTCAGGAATGTAGTTGCTTGGCCTGCTGCGTCAAAATTGACTTCCATCAGCACCGCCGCGTTCAGTGTGTGGTATTCAGTCAGCCAATCCAAAGATGTGTGGCGTCGCGCTGATAGACCGTTAGTGACGTGTTGCGAAAAGGCGATGCTTGGGAAGTTATCCCAATCATTTACCGCCCCATCACCACGAAGACTAAACACCCCTTTGTTGTTCACCTCTATCTGCTGCGACACCACCACGAAGATGCTGAAATGCGCACTGTCGATAAACGGTGTACCTTGGATCAGAGATAGCATCTGCTCACTCAGAGCGACATGCTTGGCCCCGCCCAGACCGTTCTGGAATGCCGCCTGCCACGTTGGCCGGGTCGTGTCGTCGGCATTGGCCAGCAGCAGGATGTCGCCGGTGGTTACTGCGCCGATGGGATCGCCATCTGCGGCCACGGGTGTCGTACCAGCCACGTCTTGCGCCAGCGATGCAGCAAGGCTGAAGTCTGTGCCGAAGTAGCTGTTCACCGCCTCGCCGCGTTCGATCAGCACGTCCATATCAGCGCCAAAGAACGACTGGATGATTCCATGCGCCCGCGCGTCTATGGTACTCCACCGGGATGTGGTTTCAGGCAGCAGGACAAAGGGCGTACCGTCCAGCCAAACAGTATAGGATGCGGGTGGGTTTGGGTGTGCCGCTGAGAAATACATCACGAACAAATCTGTGTTGTTGTTGACGTTCAGTCCCAGCAGAATTGCCCCGTCCACCTGCTTGTTCAGATACATGCTGCCTTGGTTCGCCCAAGCGCCAGAGCCGTGATAACCCATCGACGTTGCCGGGTTTGCACCCGTGGCTGATCCGACCAACATGGTGTTGCTGGCAGTCAGGGCATTTGATGGGGCAGCAGCCGTCGCGCCCACATCATTGGCGCGGGTTTCGATCACGGTCAGCGCCTGATCTTCGTCGGTATTGTTGGTCTTGTTGTAGACCGTGGCAGTCGCCCCGACGATATCCACAGCGTTAAGCTGCCACTGATATGTTGGCGGTTGCAGAACACCACTTCTGGGGTCGTTTGTCCATTCGCCCGGTGTGGTGACGGTGAACACCTCTTGCAGTGCGTCGGCTTCGACAACAGGCGCAACGTCCGACACTGGGGGTTGTGGGTATGGTGGTGTGCCGGTGCCGTATCCGGGTTTGAACTGGTTGGCCCAAGACGGGTCTTGCTTGTCCAACCATTCTTGTGGTGGCATTCCAATTTCTTCCGCAGGGAACACGTGACCAGATGCTTCGGCACGCGCACTCAGGCTGTCAATATCGACCAAGCCACTTCCGGAAGTCTTGCGCGGCGACCCGCCGGACAAGCGATCAAAGACCAGATTGGTCCCAGTGGTCAGAAAGACAGGAACCCCATCAAGTGGGTAAAAACGACCATAGATATCCACAGCCATGGTTGCAGTAGCGTCATGTGACGGCTGCTGCATTCCATCGACCAGTACGATGTCCGGTCGTCCCGTTCCTGCCTTGCTGAGTAGTTCCATCAGTACACAGACTCCCAATGGTTTTTCGCCTTGATGCCACCGGCTTTAGTCATGCAAGGCAGACCATCGCACCCATCGGCAATCAGTTGCGCGTTGATACCGATCTTGACGGAGTCTTCGATTTTAGCATCGCACACTTCCTGTGGTGTCAACCAGATGTCAGGCTCCGGATCACTGTCAACATCGAAGCCAACCATACACTGTTGAGTGTCGATCCAGAAATCAGTTGAGCCGGATGCATACGGACCCTTGACCGGATCGGGTTCAATGGGATTGACGGGGCCACGGGCGATGGCCGTACCGCCGCCAGTCAACTCAGCTTCTTCATAGAGCCGCACATAGTCCAGATACAGATCGCCATCACCACCGACATCGAAGTCGATATCAACGGATGTTCCAGTCGCCGTATAGCTGACCGCAAAGTCTGCACCGGCCTTCAGATTGAAGGTGTATCCGGCAAAGGTCATTGTCACATCCTGCGTTCCAGCAGCAACCCTAACTTCCAGCACATAGGTGGTCCCAGCAACAACCGTCAGAGTCTGCGACATGGTGTGGTCACCAGCGCCGGTTTGATCAAAGTGCAAAACCCCGGCATTGATGGCGAAATTTGGCGCAAGACCATCAACGGTCCAGCCGGTGGGTGGTGTCGATCCTGAAGCGTCAGTCCAAGCCTCACCGTTTACGACCGCCTCAGACGCCAGCCCAGAAGTGTCGTCCAGACCCGGACCCCACGAAAAGTCCATGTTCCGGTGCGTCAACAGCCAAGGGATGGACGGGATGCCAATCTCACGGTTGGCCCACGTGTAAGACTCGGCTGCTGCACGCGCTTGCAGGGATGCCCAAGACACCCAAGTCCGCATCACGCGGTTGAACAGCAACGTCCCCTCTACGGTGGACAGGTAAAGGGGTTCGGAATCATCGTACCGCACCCCTTCTATGGAAAGTTGAAGTGTCATTCCTTATCCCCTTCTGGATCATCAAAGTCTATTTCCGACACGTCGGACGTGCCGTCTGAATAGGTGGTTGTGATGAACAGGGTCCGACCCTGCTTTACGACCGTTGTGTCAACAACACCACGTCCAGTTTCACCGGGCAAGCCCTTGTCGCCGGGGACGCCCTTCTTGCCGGGTTTGCCCTGCGACACCAGCTTCCAGTCACCATCGTCACCGGGCCGGGATTTGGTCTGAGGAACGACGCAACGGAAGGTGCTTCCATTGATCATGGCTTCGTCGTTAAAGTCGTATTCACCACCGATCTTCCACAGTCCCCGGTGCATGATGGCATGGGTGTTGATGTAGCCGATCTTCTCATCACCATCGGTCATCAGATGCCTGACACGGATCGTCCGCTCATCCAGCGTTTCCATTTCGACGTCAACAAGCCCACCGGCCACCAGCAGGTACGCTGCGGGGTCTTGGGTGGGCGTACCCTTCGAACGACGCTTGGTCATCCACAGGCCGCTGCTGTGGGCCACCATGGTGCCCTTTTCGACCCGCTCATCCTCATCCACCTCAACCACATCCAGAATGGGCCGATCAACACCGTCTTGACCGGGATCACCCTTCACTGGCGCGGGCATTGCTACGTCGATCATGCCACTGATGCCGTCGGCCATGCGCTGATCCTTCAGCACTTCGTCAATGATGCCCAACACGTTCACTTCGGCGTCGGCACCGGGTGCGCCCTTGGGACCGGGGATCGCGTCGGGGATGAATTCCTTCACATCATCAATGCTTACCGACTTGCCGTCGGCACCGGGATCACCCTTGGGGCCGGGGATCGCATCCGGGATGTGCGACGGCAACAGGTTCTCGACGTTCTCGCCGACCAGCCGACCGACCTCATCGGACTCGGCAACCATTTTGACAATCGGCGTGTGGCTCAACAGCATATCAGCGACATCTTTAGTCGATGGTGCGTCGGCACCGGGTGCGCCCTTGGGACCGGGGGTCGCGTCGGGGATCAGAGTGGGCAACTTCTTATCGACATACGATTTGACGTCATCCAGCAGACTCTCGACATCCACCGACTTGCCATCGGTGCCGGGGTCACCCTTGGGACCGGGCACTGTCCCCGGCATGTGGTGCAGGATCAGATCGTCCATCTTGGACATGATACGGTCGTACAAAGTACCCACCACCACATCATGATCGACGTCCTTGCCCGGTGGACCTTGTGTCTTGGACAGGGTGTCCATGCGGGTGTTGACCAGCGCCAAAGCCTCATCGACCCGAATGAACCGTTTATCCAGATGTCCATCATGCTCATCCAGATCGGGGATCATGCTGGCCATCTTGTGCTGCCATGACTCGTCCCAGAGCGTATCGCAGGCATCACTTACCTGTTTGGGCAGATCGAACGCTTCCAGAGCCTTTGTCACCGCAGGATACATGAAGGTTTTGATCGTGTCCTCAACCAGTCCCACAGTATCGCGTTCTTCCAGCAGACCAATCGTATCGCCCTGTGTCGTAACACTGTTGGCTAAAGCATCCGTCATTTTGACGTGGGCATCGTTGGACTCGGTCAGGTCCGTCTGCAATGACCTCACACTATCCGTCAGGTCGGTGACCATCTTGGTCAGGTTCGCATTGGCCGTCTTCAGGATCGCGATCTGGTCGCTTTCCTTCTGATCAATCCTGTCGAATTCTTCCTTAACCAACTGTGCAATGATCCGCGCTTGGGCTTCAGTGGATAGTGCCATTTTTCATTCCTTCAAAGTCCAGTCGTGCAAGCATCAGAACTTGCTTTTCCTCATCCTCTGGATCGACGGGGGGTTCCTGTTCCGGGGCGGCGGCGGGCGGCGTGCCGGGTGGGGGTAGACCAGTGCCGTTGTTCGCCGCCGGGTCGAAGTCCAGTGGGACCATCTGCTGCTGTACACGGGGTACCTTACCGTGCCCACCGGGCACCTCAGACAGACCTTCCTTGCGACGGGCTTCGTCCGGGCTGTAAATCCCCTTGGTTACCGCGTTGCCAAGTGCTTCCATCCGACCCTTGAAGTCGGCCCGCAGCAACCGGTCGGTATCGAATTCGATTTCGTACCGGTCATCCAGATCGAAGAAGTGTTCCATGTTTTCTTCGATGTGACGCAGCATCCAGCCAAGGCCGGATGACAACCAGAAGTTCATCAGCGTTTCGGCGTTGGCCAGCGTGCTGTTTTCCATGCTGTTGATCAGGGGCAGGGGCACCCGGAACACCCGGCTGATGTCTTCCACCGACATCTTCCATGCTTCGACCAGTTGGGCATCCTGACTGTTGATCGACAGGGCTTGCCAGTTCAGGCCGTTGGACAGGATCGGCACGCTACCGCTGTTCAGACCCTTGCTGTGATCTTCCCATGCCTTGCGGATTTCTTCGATCTGCGTTCGGTTCATCTTGGCGTCGGTGGTCAGGACGCCGCTGGGCCGGGTCATGTTGTTGAAGAAACTGGCCTGATGACGAGTCATCGCCCCATTCGCGGCAATGGACTCTACCGCTGCGCGAATGGGGGTGACCCCGATCAGTGGGTCTTGCGGAGTAAACATCCGCACGTGGCCGATATATCTGGAAGGAACGAAGGAAGAAGGGTCGATCTTTCCAATTTCGGCGAACTCCCCACCGGTCGAATAATAGATCGCATTGCTGGACGGATCACGCATGGGCGTTGTTTGCGACGACGACAGCAGAAACAATTCATCCGGGCGATCATAGCGCCCCCCGCTGGCCGCGTAATAGGCGTTTCCGTCGAACAGCAACTGATAGATCATGTTCAGGACGAAATCGGATCGTGTCTGAAAGCTGTTGGGCCGATGTAGCAGTCGGGCAATGTTGGAATAACGACTGTCGCCATCCGACCGGACACGGGTGCGCCCACCATCATCGTTGTCGTTCTTCTTCCACAGGTTCATGGACAGTTGGCTGACGGTCTGGGCATAGGCCGACACGCACGCCTCAACGACCGGACCATTCTTGGAACCGGTCGTACTGTATCCATATTGGAACCAGTTGCTGGGCCAGCTTATATCCATCCAACCCGCGTCGTTGGTCAGAACCTGCTGGCCCTTAACCGTTGTAGTCGGGGACGCCCGGAACGACGGTAGCAGGTTTCTTGCGCTTTGAAGCAGTCCCATTCTTAGTCGCTTTCTTCTTGCTGGCAGTGGTTGCTGTGGCCTTCATTTCACGGGTCTTGTACGCCTGTCCGCGTTCCTGCAATTTTGCGTGCGACAACAGGCTGGTGGCATTCTTGCCAGTGCTTATTTCGTGGGTGCCTTGATCGACCAGTTCCTGCGCCATATCACGCGACATGATGTCGAAGCGTTTGCCGTCCCATGTTTGTACGTTCATTTGGATTTCCCTTGATGTGAAGGGGGCGACCGAAGCCGCCCCAATCTATTTGCCGTCAGATCACCAAGCAACGCCGGTGATGTACGCTGTGGTGCCAGCCCGCAGCACACCGTAGCTGATGGGCAGGATGAGCCGCAGAGCCGATGCGTTGGTCTGGAACATGGACCGCACTTCAGCAGGGCCACCAGTGACCAGTGCTGCATCCGAAGGATGAACCGAACCGGCAACATCGACGCCGGGTGTGTCAGTCGTGCTGTGATACATCGACGGGTCAGTACCGTCGTTGTTGATCATCACCAGCGAAGTGGACTGCGACATTTCGAAGGACGGGTTGCCAAACGCCGTTGCCCAGTCTGCTGCATCGGTCAACGCAACAATCGTCGGGTCCATGTGGGTCGAAGTGATGACCCGTGTGCCGACCAGTGTCGAAGTGTCGTTGTCCCCATTGATAGTCGGGAAGACGAAGGCACCAGAGGCGTTGGTGACCAGTCCAAGTGCATCCGCGTTAGTCGGGTGCATCAGATAGGCCATGGCACGCCCAGCGTTGGCGTTCTGAATGATCGAACGAAGATACCGAAGGTCGGTGAGGATTTCGTTCAGAGCATCGCCAGCAGGCGTGGTTGCGGCCTGATTGGCTGCGCCGTTCAGCAGTCCGGGTGGGCGAACACCGGCAACACCGACCATGGTCGAAATGGCGTGTGTGTCGATGGTCTTTGCAGTGTCGTCCATGATGGCACGACGAACGATTTCAAGGATGCCCGGTTGGGACAGGTCGATGACTTCGTTGGACATGGCAGTGATCACGGCCAGCTTGAACCGGTTGAAGGTCTTGCTGGTGAGGTGGTCCTGCATAACGGGGATTGTCCCGTTTTCCTGCACGAACGCGCCCGCGACATTACCAGTACCAGAGCGGTACGGCATGGTCAGGGATGCGGCATTGCCGAACGGAATGGCAGTACCCATGGCCGACAAGGCGGCATAGATACTGTTGCCGGTCAGAGCCTGAATGAAGGCACCGGTTTCGTTCATGGCCAGTTGTTCGGCCCAACCATCGGTCGTGGTGTCAGCCACAGAAGTTGCGGTCTTGGCAACAACCTGAAGCAACGCCTTGACGCGATCATCAGTAGTTCCGAAGCGTTCTTCAGCAACCTGAATTGCGGACTTGCGTTCGCGTTCGCCCTGAAGGGTGGCAATAGCCATCTTGGCAAACAGGTCACCCGGTTTGTCGTTCTTCGCCTTGGCTTTGGCACCAGCGTGAGTCGGGGTTGCCTTGGTGTGAGCGGCATCCGCAGCGCGCTGACCCATAAGCTGTTCGGTGCGCTTCCAGCCGGTGATCGACTTGGAAAGGGCATCGGCCTGACTGGCATATTCTTCAATCAGATCAGTTTCGTCAGACAGCAGATCGCGGCCTTCGGTGTCTGCATTGTCGTTAATGGACTTCACTTCGTCCTTCAGTGCTTCAAGGCGCGTTTCACCGTCCTTGATTTTGTCAGCGATGGTATTCATCGTTCCGACCTTTCTTTTTTGGGTAGGATTTGAGGCGGTGACGCCCTTGGTTGCGGCAAGTTTTGTGGCAGACACGCCTTCCTTACCGAATACGATTTTCAGCGTGTCCTTGGACACACCAAGAGATTTTGCCAATGCCAGAGCATTGGGGTTGGCCGGGACAGATACGACCGACGTTTCCATCAGTTCCGACTTCAGGATATCCCAGCCGCCCCAAGGATCGGCCTTATCAAATGGTTCATATTCCTTGATCCGGAATCCGACGCTGACAGCCTTCAGGATACCTTGGGCGATAAGACCACGGATTTCATCAATACGTGCGCTGGTGCCTTGCTGGGCCAGTTCCAGTGTGCCGCGCAATTGCTTTCCGACCACCTTGACGTTGGTCCACGTGCCGATGACGAAATCGTTGTCGTGGCCGAACAATGCGATGGGATTCTTCTTGAAGTCGGTCAAATCCCAGCCCTTGGCCCGGATCACATCGCCGACACGATCCTCAGTTTCATCAGACAGGATGAAAGTGAATGGATCGCTGGTCGATTGAGTCCCAGCCTTCAGGACGTGTTGGGTAGGGCGACGGGGCATACGTCAGAACCTTCTAGCAGTTCGGTCGGTCTTACATGGCCTGAGCCAAACCCGGTCCCGTCATGGCACAGCATTAGTCGCGGTCGGAACCGGTCCCTTTACGAACATTCTGTGGTGGTCGTTGTCTCGCCATGGCCGCAACATACAACATGTGGTGATAAGTAGTCAAATGTGATGTTTTTTGCATATAATACTTGTAAGACAACAACTACGTCATATATAGGATATATCACCAACACAAAGGAACGAACCGATGACCGACACCAACATCAAGAACCTGCCAGAAACCGGCAACTACTTTACCGAACTCGGCTACTCGCAGTCGTACCCTTGGATCGAAGTGAAGCGCACCGCCAAGACGGTCACACTCGCCAAGGTCAACGTCAAAGCCGATCCGGAATGGAAGGAAAAGATGGACTGGTACGCGGGTGGGTTCGCAGGCCACTTGGCCAACCAAGGCGAACAGACATGGTTGTTCGACGGGATCGACCACAAGCACACCAAGATCGTCCGCGCCACCAAACGTGGCTGGACACACGGCCAGACCAGATTCATCGAAGGTCGGGCAAACGAGTTTTACGATTACAACTTCTAGGTATATTAATTTAATATGGCCCCTTGTAATACGCGCAAGGGACCATATATACTATATATCAGAAACACAGATAAGGAACGAACCGATGACCAACTCTTTTGACACATTCGTAAATGACCTGATGCACGGCGATGCCGATCTGGTCCAGATGCGTGCCAACACCAAAGGTGGTCCGGTCGTTGATAAATCCCAGCAGGTCAAGCGCAACGCCAAGGTTGCCACCGTCGCACCGAAGCCGGTCGTGACCGCCCGTCAGAAGCTGCTGACCAAGATGCACGCCTTCAACGAACAGCATCCCGGTCTGGGCACCTTCCTGAAGGAGTCGGCATCGTGGTCCGAATTTGCCGCGTCCCTATACAATTCCCTGCTGACCAAAGGGTCGCTGTCGGAAAAGCAGGTCGATGCCGCCAACCGGATGCGCGCCAAATCAACGACCGCCACCGTCGATCTGACACCCATCCGGGAAATGTTCGAACTGGCCGTCGGCAACGGCTACAAGAAGCCGGTGTACCGGGCCGAAGGTCTGGTCATCAACCGCGCGCCGGACACGGGCGCGAACCCCGGTGCCCTCTACGTCAAGGCCGATGCCGAATACCAAGGCAAAATCCTTGGCACCACATTCACCGGCGTCCGCAACCTGCTGGATGGCACCATGGACGCGCTGGCGATCATCGCCAAAGACCCCGAACAGGCTGCGATTGCCTACGGTCGCCGGACGGGCAAATGCGCCTGCTGTGGCCGCAAGCTGACGGTCCACGCCAGCATCGAACGCGGGATCGGCCCGGTCTGCGCAGAGAAATGGGGGTTCTGATACGAATAAAATATCACCAAGGGGTTGAAACGCCCCTTGGACGACATATATTAAGTATATCAGAAACACAGAAAGAGGCTAAGACGATGAAAACCGAAGTAACCCTTGATGGTCATACTTTCAAGATGAACGATTGTGGTCGATTTGTCGGATTATGGTATGACAATCATTGGCATGGTGCATTCGACAAAGACAGCGGATTTCGCTTGTCGCACCCAGCGGAAAGACATGGTGACAATAACGCATACGGCGGTTGCAGCAATCAATATGAGGGTTTTTACTGCCTTCTTCGCGAAACTGGCCTAGAATGGGTCGATGTCGTAAATGCCTGTCGTACTGCTTACGGATACGAAACATTACCGATGATGTTGGTCGGTCCAATCAATTACGACGAACTGAAAGAAGCAGGAAACGCAGACATCCGTTGGGACTTCGATCACCCACTGCACATCACAAGCTGAACAGCCAATCCCGCGTCCAGCCGGTCAGGTCGCCCTTGCTTTCCCAGCCTGACCGGGTCCGGGCGCAGGACTGGCATGATCCCGTGAAGGGGCCGCGCCAGAAGCGTTCGTGCCAGTCTGGTTCGAAGTCGGGACCG
>Ga0164313_10002026_pt1 | contig 18186 bp, 17 predicted proteins | sample GuaBasSedimGuay4_FD_113735 | JGI IMG/M metagenome (GOLD analysis project Ga0164313, IMG submission 113735) | Subseafloor sediment microbial communities from Guaymas Basin, Gulf of California, Mexico - Guay4, Core 4569-4, 0-3 cm | ecosystem: Environmental > Aquatic > Marine > Hydrothermal vents...
AAAATCAGATATTCAAAAAGCTAGCAAAGTCCGTTCAACTAAAGGATTACTCGTTCATGCGTATGGAAGATTAGCTGCAGCTTTTATTAGTCTAATATTTTAACCCTTGATTCGCATTATTAATATTTAAAATCTATTGTGTGGGAAACAGAGTTAAAGAAGGAAGATATTTTGAAACATCTTATCATAGTTTTCTTTTTAGCATTTTTGATCCTGGGATGCAAAAAAGAACAAACAAAATCTATCGATACACCCTTAGAGGATTATTTTAAAAACAGCTCAATACCCTCAGCCGTTATGGGTACCATTGATGCAAATGGTAAAACAACCTGGTATCGATTCGGACCTTCAATCTGGGAGGATTCAACTACAGCGGTGACTGAAGACAATATTTTCAGGATCTATTCAATGACAAAAGCCATTACTTCTGTTGCGGCCCTACAGCTTGTTGAAAAAGGTCTTATTGGATTGGATGATCCATTAAATGAACTAATGCCTGAAATGGTGTCTATTCCAATATTAGATGAAGATGGCAAATTATTTCTAAGTGATGCGTCATTAACATTGAGACAATTATTAAACCATACGTCAGGCTTCGGGCTATTTTTATTTTCAGAAAAGCTATATAACTTCAAATCTGATAACTGGGAATTTGAAGATAAACCCAGACTTTTTCAACCGGGAACATCTTTTGCCTATGGTACAGGTATAAATTGGGCAGGGAAGATTATCGAAAAAATAAGTGGACAAGATCTGGAAACTTAATTTCAGAGAAAATATTACCGGACCATTAGAAATGAATGATACCTGGTTCAATGTACCTAAAAAATTATCCGAAAACATAGTAACACTGGGGGGTCGAGATTCTTTAGGAATTATAAATGCTTGGGCCCGTATTCCACAAAAGCCTCAAACTGATTTTGAGGGTGCAAGTGGTTTATTTGGCTCGCCACGTGATTATTTAAAGTTCTTAAACTGCATGCTTAACTACGGCAAATATGACGGAGGCCGAGTATTAAAAAAAGAAAGCGTCCAACTCATGTTAAAAGATAATCTGCCAAAAGGAATTAAACTACAATTTGACCAATTTGAAAATGGTGGCTTCATCGGTTATACCGGAGGGCAATTTGATCAAATGAATAATGATAGCTGGGGATTGGGTTGGTTTATTGAGACCGACAACAATGCTATTCGACCCGTTAATTCCGTGTATTGGTCCGGAGCAGCAAATTCTTACTATACATTGGATGTAGAGAACAAAATTGCAATCGTATATTTTTCTAATTATTTTCCGGCTAACGACAAAGAAGGCTATGACTTCTATAAATTATATGAAAAAGTAGTCTATGCAGAAATTAACAAGAAATAATGATTGGATAACAATGCTTTTGTCAAGCATCCATGTTTACCCCATGGATATTCAATAAGATCAAGTGGATATAATGATAGCCCGTATAACTATTGTTTTAAGCCTGTAAAAGTAACTACCTCATCTTGCCAAATAAACGAACAGGTAAAAGAATGATGATTCCTATCGAATCCTCCAAAAAAATGATCGTCTTCCGGATCATGTGAATTGTTTAAATGCCGCATCCACTCTGTATTTCCTTTATGCATGTTATTCATGCCATTTCCTGTCATCATCCTTGCATCATGTTCATATCCATACATATTTTTATATTCAGCACCGGTTAAACATACCATAATACTGCCATTGTGCTCATAGTAGTCCAACATAAAACTAATGTCCAGATCTCCTCCATAACAGTGAACTTCCAATTGATTACCTTTGGTTTTAATTTCTGCAAAAACAACACCATTTGGAACCGACGATGGTTTACTTAGAGTGGTACTTTTAAATGTTCCTGAATATACTCCTGATATTGTATTTATTTCAAGATCCTCGGTGTGTTACAAGCGACAAATAACAAAATAAAAATACCAACAAATAGGTTCTTAATATTTTTCATTTCCTTTAATTGATTTAACTAATAGTAAATTTACATACTTAATTATCAGTGAAGTATGATTTCTATCATACTATTCTAACTTAATTGCATTTTATTGTTGGGTCAAAGCAGAATTACTCTTAACATTCAGTTTTACAAACTATTACAATTCACATTTTTAAATTGAAATGTTAAAGGCGTCGAAATAATTTTTGTAAATTTAACATGTAAATAATCAAATGAACCTGTATAGAACAGATAAGGTTTATTTAAAAAAAATAAGAAATTACTGGATAAATGGAAAAATATTTATTGTTAGCTGTTTTTGGTATAGCAATGGCACATTTAGAGGGAGTTGTTGTTGTTTACCTGCGTAAAATATTTGGTATAAAAAATTCTCAAACCAACGATGATCTGCTGAAAGATTTCTCAAAACAGTATATTTTTATTGAACAAACCAGGGAAGTAGCTACCATAGTGATGCTTGTAATATTGGCTGTTTTAGTTGGAACAACATGGCTCGATCAAATAATAGTCTTTCTTTGGACCTTTGCTTTTTGGGATCTGTTTTACTATCTCTCACTGTATGTTTTGATCAAATGGCCAACTAAATTAACAACAATTGATGTTCTTTTTCTAATACCTAAACCATGGATAGCACCGGTATGGGTCCCAATTGGGATCTCATCGATCACGATTATAATTATTACTGTTCTTCTTCTGACTTCTGTTTTGTAGATCCGGACAAATTAATTGAAACTAAAAAAAGATATTTTAACTGAGAAAGAAACCTATTACCTTAGTATTCACAAAAATGATTGTCATATCAAAATAAACCTGATACACAAGATGAACATGTACTCCAACATAAAATTCCATTTTCGAATCATTTTAATTCTTGTTTCCCTGGGATTAATAACATTTATATCCTGTAGTCAGGAACCTGTCAAAATAGTTGAGATCAGAGGCGTTTACGGAAATCCTAAACCATTTTGGGATAAAAATTATAAACTCAGTGATCTGGGAGTCAATGCTGTTTTTGTTCATAGTGGTTCAATCAACCATAAAATGATAAATAGAGCAAGGTCGGAAGGAGCAATGGTCTTTGCCGAATTTGCCACCTTGAATGGTAAAAATTATGTAGACAAACACCCAGAGGCCTGGGCAATCAATGAGAAAGGTGAAAAAGTGACCGTTGCATCCTGGTTTATGGGTGTGTGTCCTACTGAGCCCGGATTCCGTCAGTATCGTTTAGATCAGCTTCGGGATCTGCTATTGGAATATGACCTTGATGGGGTATGGATGGATTATGTGCACTTTCACGCTCAATTTGAAGAGCCCGAACCCATCCTTCCGGAAACTTGTTTTTGCAACCATTGTATTGATACTTTTTCAAATTATTCCGGTATAGAAATTCCGGACGGCACTATATCAGAAAAAGCGCTATTCATACTTAATAACCACGATGATCCTTGGCGTGACTGGCGATGCCAGGTAATTTATAACTGGGCTCATGAAATGAAAAGTATCATGAAAAAAATCAGGCCTGAAGCATTGTTAGGACTTTATCATTGCCCATGGAATGATGAGGAATTTAATGGTGCCAGACGTCGTATTCTTGGACTGGATTATGATCTGCTAAAAGGGACTATTGATGTGTTTTCACCAATGGTATACCATTCGAGAATGGGAAGAGATCCGGATTGGGTCAAAGAAAATATAGATTGGTTTTGCAAGCGACTCTCGATAGGTGATAATTCCTACCCAAAAGTATGGCCTATTGTTCAGGCATATAATGATCCGGAAATCATTAGCAATGAGGAATTTGAAACAGTTCTGAGAGGAGGCTTAGAAGGAAAGTCCAGTGGCGTAATGATGTTTACCAGTCATGCAGTAGCTGAAGAGAAAGGTAAAATCGAGGTAATGAAAAAGTTATATGCCGAACTCAAAAGAAAATCGACAAATTAGAAATGCCAGATATTTTCTAAAGTTGCTAAGAAATAGATTCCCAATGATGGCAGATCTGGAAAGTAAATGGATCATTAATGTTTAAACTATTTTTGATAATGAAAAATTAGTAAAAACCTGTCAACACTAATCAGGGATCTTTATCACTTCTAATTCTTTTTCTCGCAGATTTCGCAGATAATTGGATAGTAACTATAGAATGTCTAATCCATAGTTCAATATATCATCGAAGTACGACTTAAACTTTTTTCTTTTTTCTTAAATTTATTATCAATTTTTAAACATTAAACCGAGATGTGATTTTTAATTTGAAATAAATAAAAATACTATCTTCGCTAATATATGATCAACCACTAATAATTATGCAAGTCAAATTATTTTTATTCTTTAGAAAAATCATACTGATTGCTTTATTATTAGCTTCTGTTTTTTCTTTTTCGCAATCAAAATCAACAAAATCGACAATCGATTCATCCATGGTTGTAAAACCAGAGGCTATACCTGTTCTTAAAATCATTCAGAAAATTGAGGAAACCAACGAAGCAATCAGGTTATCAGATAAGAAAATTCAACCGAGCAGTAGTATAATTCAAATTGACTCTCTTCTACCCGGCTATATACAATTAGTCAAAAAACAGAAAAAACGAACAGATAATTTTATTAAATCAAATCCGAACCGTCAAAAAATAAATATTCTTATTAGGGAGTGGAATGCTGAACATTATAATCTGAACAATTGGGAATCTACAGTTAATGATTCTGAAGAAAGAAATTTAAGGTTGATCGAAGTGATTTCCTTTCAAGAACAAACCTGGGAATTAACTTATCAGCATGCAATAGAAGAAAAAGTTCCACCGGAAATTTCAACCAGCATAAAAATTATTCTGAACAAGGTAAAAAAATCAAAAAAATCTTACGTTGATGCCAGTAATAAACTTTTAAAGCTAGAATCCAAAATTAATAAGCAAAAAACGGTTATAAATAAGGCAATCGAAAACCTGAATACTCTAAAATATTCAGAGACTTACGATTTATTTTACTTACGCTACGCCCCTCTTTGGAAAACTTCGTTTAAATCAGTTAGTAATAAGGTCAAAAAAGATGAGATAGAGTCAGTTTCCGAAAATATTTCCCGAATTTTTAAATTTATTGAAACCAGCGAGAGCGATATTTATCTCTATTTTATTGTAGTTGTTTTGCTTATTTCCTTATTCTTTTTACTAAAAAGAACTTATGTTAAATTTCCGTTTAACGAGGAGGATGGCGATCTTCAAAATGCCAAAGACATTGTATTAAATCACTCTTTAGCCAGTATTATTTTCTTGTCCTTAGTTTTTGCCAAATTATTTTTTAACAATGCACCTACCCTATTTGGTGACGCTTTAATCCTTTTAATACTCGTTGCTTCCATCCCATTGCTTCAACCTTATATGTACAAACGTTTTAAAAAAATAATCTACTTTGTACTTTTATTCTTCATTTTAGATACGACCAAAACTTATGTCTGGTTTAGCAGTGTACAATATAGAATCTATCTTTTGGCGGAGGCTTTTATTGTAATTGCTATCTTATTCCGATTTACTTATCCTTATATTAAAACGAGGCAAATGAGAATAGGTAAATTCGGTCTGTTATTGATCCATGCAACACCTGTAATTTATTTATTAAGTATTGTCTCGATTGTATCCAATTTACTCGGATATACCAATCTGTCCGATCTCACCTTAAAAATAAATATACAAAGTAGTATAATTACGATCATATTTTACGTAATTTTAATGATATTGGGGGGAGTATCTACCGGTTTAATTCACAGACATTTTAGCAAGAAGGAATCAGTTGATCAAGATCAAAAATTTGCAATTGAAAAAAAATCATTGGGAGTGATCCGTGTATTGGCATTTATTTTCTGGATTCTCTTTTTTCTTCGAACGGTGGATCTATTAACTCCTCTAACCGATTATTTAACGGATGTTTTTACGGAACCCTATAAAATGGGAACTATGATATTTACTATAGGCGCTATATTAACGTTTATTTTGATCCTGATAATTTCCTATTTCATCACTCGTTTTATTTCATTTATTTTTGATGGTGGTGGCGTTTCTTTTAAATTTCTGAACTTACCTAAAGGCGTTCCGGCAGCAATATCCCTGGTAATAAGATATTTTATCATTGCTTTTGGTTTTGTTTTAGCCCTTTCGTCACTTGGTATCGATCTAAGTAAGTTTAATTTAATGGCAGGAGCACTTGGATTGGGTATTGGTTTTGGATTACAGACCATTGTTTCTAATTTTATTTCGGGTCTGATTTTAGTTTTTGAGCGACCAATTTTACCCGGAGATACCGTAGAGGTAAATAATTTGCTTGGCACTGTTAACAGGATAGGAGTACGATCATCTACAATAAGCACTTTTGATGGTGCCGAGGTGGTTGTACCCAATAACAATTTAATATCAAATGATCTGATCAACTGGACACTTTCGAACAATATAAAACGTGTGGAAATATTGATTGGAACTACCTATGGATCTGATCCTAACAAGATCTTAAAAATTCTCGATGACGTGGCTCATGAATATGGAAATGCCTTAAAAACCCCAGCACCAATGGCCTTGTTCAGTGAGTTTGGTGACAGCTCATTGAATTTTAAGCTGCGTTTTTGGGTACCTTATGAGATTGGTTTACAAGCAAAAAGCGATGTTTCAATAAATGTCTATAACCGATTTAAAGAAATGGGTGTTGAAATTCCTTTTCCACAGCAAGATATTCATATCAAAGATTTGCCAAAACAGATCCAAGAAGCAAGTTTATTATCAAAAATCGATAAAATATCAAAGGTCACTACCTCTAAAAAAAGTATTAAGAAACGAGTAAAAGGTCCGCTTAAGGAAGATCCTTCTACAGAAGACAACAAGGAACAATCCTAACTATAAATAAGATTACGTCTCGGAAAGTGCAAATAAAGAATTTTTACAAAACATCAACTAGAGGAATTATAATAGACGATTATTATTATACCAAAAAATTAGAGCGATAATTAAAGAACTTATTGTACTAAATTACTACTCCCCTCTTTTTGCCTTCGAAAAATAAAATAGCACCTTCGGAAAAGAATACTGCCCATTCGTCCTAGGTTTGTCGGTTTTAAATTTGGAATACCCTTTATTTGAGCATTAATGATAATAATTAACTTAAATCAAATAAAAATGAGAAAAATTCTACTACTCGGTTTAATGGTTTTTACCATTATTTCCTATTCACAAAAGAAAAAAAACGGAACTGTTTACATTGATCATCCTGCTATAGACGCCGTAGAGGCAATGAACAAAGCCTTTGTTGAGGGTGACGCTGAAAAGGTAGGAAGTTTTTTAGCCGATGATTTCAAATATTGGGATGGTACAGATTCCAATAAAGATGCCAAGCCCGGAACCAAAGAAGTTGCTATGAAAAGGGTAAAATGGTGGAAAGAAAATGTAGATTATTTTAGTATTGAACGAACTAAGGAAGCTTACCCGGACGCCATTGAATATAAAGATGAGGACCAAAAAGATGTTGTTTGGGTTCAAACCTGGAATCAACTAAAAGGAGTGCATAATAAGACCGGGGTTAAATTTGACATGCCGGTTCATCGATTGTATACCGTAAATAAGAACAATAAAATAACAATGATAATTGATTATAGTGATAGTACCGTATGGCAAGAATTTCGACGAAGTTTTGAACCCAGAGAAAATGGAACAATCTATAATCATCATGACAATATCAACAGTGTGAGAAGGTTAATGGCGGCACTTGAACACCATGATATGGATAAATTTTATAGCTTTTTTGATGAAAAAGCAACCTTCAGAAGCATTCATATGCCCACAGGGACAAAATCCCTGACCCTCGAAGAAGATAAAGAAGGCATGAAACAAATGATGGAGAATTTCAATATTACGAGTATTGATGTTCAGGGATATCCCGACTATTTAAATTACGAATTGGGCAATGCCAAGATAGTGCAATCCTGGTGGAAGTTAAAAATGACAAGAAAATCGGACAAAAAGAAAATAAGCATGCCTTTGTTTTTACTTCATGACTTTAATGACGATGGAAAAATTATCAGTGAAAGTGTTTATTTTAGTCAAACCTTAATGCAAAAATAAAATATTATATCGATAAAAAAGAGCTGAAATTCAGCTCTTTTTTTTATGGACTTACCCTATATAGAGTCTGTCTATAAAGTCCAACTTCTTCGCGTGTCTGCCAGCGGCAGGTTACGCTTGCCACTAAAATGGTCATTTACGAAAGGTAAACTCCCATTTTATGACTTCACAAGACCTGCCTTTGCCGGCCTTTAGATCAGCAAAGTGAAAGATTTTACTAAAAATAATTCGATTTGTAAAATTCTGCCTATTTCCGACCATGAACTATATATGATTAGTTGATTGCCATTTACAGCCCACACTTAATATCAATCTTTTCATAATACTAAACAACTTCTATTTAAAACCTATGTGATCAAACTCTGTAGGCTTACCTGTATTTGTAATGAATTTTCGAATGCATTTTTATAGTTGTGAGTGCTTGTTTACGGTAATTATTCTTTCATTAAAAAATGCTTGCCAACTATCAATAAAAACCAACAACAGTAACACAAGATTTAAAAGAAATTACATATATTGCCAATGCTATCCTCACTAAAAACTATTCCATTCTAATATCGTTATACTCAAAAATTATTGAGCATAGCCAAAGCAGATAAACCCATATTGCTAATGAAATATTTTATTTTAACAACATTAATTATATTTTTTAGCATGTCTCTTTTTGCCCAGGAAACGATTGACCTCCTGACCATATCAGGACGCTATGGCTTTCCCTCATCCTATGATTCTATTTATGATGGCAAAGCTAAAGAAGCCGGTTTTATGGCAGGCCTTGTTGCCCCGGTTAATCTTTCGGAAAAATCAATTTGGTATAATAGTTTGAACTATTTCTACTTCCATGTTTCTGACAATGAAGAAATGCCAAAAGATATTGCCAACCCAATTGATTTACACGGAATTATACTACGAACGGGATTGGTTCAGAAATTTTCTGATGATAAGTCGCTTCAGATCTTTTTTTCACCAAGACTCATGTCAGATTTTCATAATATTGATGGTACACATTTCCAATATGGTGGAATGGTAGTGTACGAAAAGTTATTTAGCGATAAACTGAAAATAGGATTTGGAGCCATGTATAATCAAGAGTTTTTTGGACCTTACCTGGTACCTTTGATCAATCTGAATTGGATGATATCTGATCGTTGGTCAATTACCGGTTTGATCCCTGTTTACGCAAAAATAAAGTATAAAATAAATGAAAGGCTAAATGTAGGAATAAGTCATTTTGGTTTAACTACTACCTACCGTCTCGGAGAAAATAATTATAATGGAGATTATCTGGAACGCAAAAGTATAGATGAGACTTTGTTTGCCAGATATCGTCTCGTGGGTAATATTTATATTGAAGGAAGGTTTGGATATGCCATTGGTAGAAGTTATGCCCAGTATGAGGCCGATCAGAAAATTGATTTCAGTCTTCCTCTTATTAGTTTTGGTGATGACAGGGTACAAAAGAATATCTCTTTCCACGATGGATTCATAACCAGTCTCAGATTGGTCTACAGTATCCCTATTCCCGGTGGGAAAAAGTAATTGAAATTACAATTATTAAAAAGATTTCGGGCAGGCCGCTAATATTGGCATCAACAACTTTCATTCGTGATTTGGGTTCTGAAATTAATTGGACAAAAATTAGAATTAATTAAGTTTTCCTATATTTATAGGGATTTGATTCTAGTGTTAGGTCAAGTGTGGTGTTTCGGTTAAGCCGAGGTAATTTTTATTTCTGGCAAGGCATAAAAATATGAGCATAGCCATAGCTAAGTGAATGTTTTTTAACGCAGGCAGGGATAAAAAGAACAAGGCTTTGGGTGGATAAACCATGCTTGACTTGACACTAGATTCCTTTTACCATTAACTCTTTATAAAACATTTTTATAATCTACTTCTGGAATTAATGTCTAACTATTAATTTAAAAGCTACGTACCATGGGAAAAATAAAAAATGTATTGATCACGGGTATAACAGGAAATCAGGGAGGAGCTGTAGCCCGGCACCTGATCAATGAAAATGTTAAATTATTTGGTTTAACAAGAAATACAACCTCTGACAAGGCTAAAGAACTGGCAGAGATGGGCGTAAAGGTTTTAGAAGGGGATTTAGATGATCTTTCCTCCTATAAAAGCCATTTAGAAAATATTGAAACTGTGTTTTTTGTACAGGCATTGGAACAGGGATCTGAAAATGAAATTAAACAGGGAAAAATGTTTATAAAGGAGGTGAAGAAACAAAACATTAAACATTTAGTCTATTCGTCTGTAATGTGCGCTGACTTAAATACCGGGGTACCACACTTTGACAGTAAAAATGAGCTGGAAAAATATATTGCTCAAAATGAAATTACATTTACTATTTTAAGACCTGCATCGTTCAATGAGAATTTCTTAAACCCTGAGATCACTAAAAGAATTCTAAAAGGAAAGTTAGTAATGCCTTTGAATAAAAATGTAATACAACAATATATTGCTACAGATGATATAGGTAAAATAGCAGCTCAGGTAATAAACAACCCGGTAACCTATGAGAACAAAACAATTTCAATAGCCACTGATGAAAAATCACTGGTTGAGGTTGCTAATATCTTTTCAAAGGAACTGAACAAAAAGATCACTTACCAGAAATTACCAGGTATTATAACCTGGTTGGTTATGGGAAAAGATCTGCGGAAAATGTTTACTTATATGAACAAAAATAATTTTAAAGCCGTAGAAGACATTGATGCACTAAAAAAAGAGTTCAGTGGTCTCGGGAATTTAAATCAATGGGTTGCGGATGAATTTAAGAACAGTATTTAATTAATCAACTTGTTCGAAAAACCGGAAAAAAATGAGCTGATAAAATCAATTCATGAAATATACCGGTACCCATTGGCGAAATTGTGTACATCGCCACTCTCTACATCAACAAGATCGCAAGTTAACCCATCTTAAACCCGCTTTATGCATTGGAAAATCTATTCGGTTTCTAAACATCTGCAAATCAGAAACTTCGTTGAGTTTTTTGATTTAACCATAACGATGCTATGCTAAAACCAAAAAAACTCCCTGATTTATTACTGTTTAGATCCTCATTACGAAGTTCCAATACATAAAGCGGGTTAAATTTTTATTGGGTAACAAAAATAACAGCTTCGGACAAAAATAATGTGCCTTCGTCCTAAGTTGATTGCAATTGGTCCTTAGGTTGAATATATTTATGGTGTGACATAATATCACTCTATTTTGTACACATCGAAAACGTAAAAATTTGAAAAATTTATTATTAATATTGTTTTGTCTTTTGCTTGTTAGTTGTACTGAGAAAAAGAAAATCGCTATAAAAACAATTTCAACTGAAAATAAAGACATTGGAAATTTTGACAGTCAGGAAAAATGGGGAGAACATCTTGTTACTATTCTAGATTGTAACGCATGCCATACCCCAAAGAAAATGACGAACCAAGGACCTGTACCTGATACTTCATTATTGCTCTCCGGCCATCCTTCGGATATGCCCAGAATTGAAATAGATCGTAAAGAGATTGAAAGTAAAGGACTTACAGTTGCAAGAGATTTGACCGAGTGGATAGGACCATGGGGAGTATCATTTGCCGCCAATCTTACTCCGGATGAAACGGGTCTTGGCAACTGGACAGAAGACCAATTCATGTTAGCCATACGAGAAGGTAAGCCCAAAGGCCTATCAGGCTCGAGGACATTACTACCTCCAATGCCATGGGAAATGTACCGGCATATGACGGATAGTGAGCTTAAAGCTGTATTTGCCTATCTGAAAAGTCTTAAACCAATAAGCAATATCGTTCCGCCACCACTTCCTCCGGTGGGCGATTGAAAATAAATATAAGTAAATGAAGATAATTCTTGTTTGGAATTGCACCAATATTTAAAATAAAATAGCCGAATAAAAAATTTAAAAAACACATATCATGGAAAAAGGTTCAATTAAACTAACTGTCTTATATCCTAATGGAGAGGGCAAAACATTTAATATGGAGTATTATAGTAACAATCATGTATCTCTGGTTGGAAAATTATTAGGGGAGGCTGTGATTGGAGCAACTGTAGAAAGCGGTATTGGAGGAGGTGCACCTAATTCATCAGCTCCCTTCGCTGCAATCGGAAATCTATATTTCAATTCTTTGGAATCTTTTGAAAATTCCTTTGGACCAAATGCAGAAACAATTATGGCAGATCTACCAAATTTCACAAATATTGAACCCATTATTCAAATTAGTGAAGTAATGATATAAAAGGATTTATAATTACTAAGATGTTTGATAAGGGAAAAGAATAACCGAATTAAACAGAAATATTGGAAGGAAGAATAAAACTTTTTATTGACTTACGATTTAAAAAATTATTAACCCACAAATATTTTACTTATGGAATTAAATGAAGAAAAACTACATGACTTATTAGGAAAAGTGGTAACTGAAATGGGCGCAGCGGCAAATGGGCCTTTGGTTATAATAGGTGATAAGCTAGGGCTTTATGTATCTCTTGCTGAGTCAGGTCCGATGACTTCCCAACAACTCGCCACAAAAACAAATACTGCAGAAAGATATATCAGAGAATGGTTGTCTGCACAAGCCGCTTCCGGCTATATCCAATACGACATTCAAAATGAAAATTTCTATATGTCTCCGGAACAAATCGCAGTTTTTGGCAACAGAAAAAGTCCTGTATTCATGACAGGTGCTTTTTATGCAATTACATCTATATATATGGATGAGCCCAAAATAGAACAAGCCTTTAAAACCGGTGAAGGTGTTTCCTGGGGAGATCATAATAAATGTTTGTTTTGTGGGACAGAAAAATTCTTTAGTCCTTCCTATGAGGACAATTTAACCTCCAACTGGATAGCATCTTTAGATGGTGTTGATGAAAAATTAAAAAACGGGGCAAAAGTAGCTGATATTGGATGCGGACATGCTGCCTCTACAATTATTATGGCGAAGGCATATCCCAATTCTACATTCTTAGGAGTTCATTTTCATGATAAATCAATTGAACATGCAATATCCAGAGCAAAGGATGCCGAAGTGAGCAACGTAACTTTTGAACTAGCCACTGCCAAGAACTTTTCAGGAACTGATTATGATTTCATAACATTCTTCGATTGCCTTCATGATATGGGCGATCCTGTTGGAGCCTGTGCTCATGTTAAAAGTGCATTAAAGCCAGATGGGACTTGTATGGTAGTAGAACCTTTTGCTAATGGTTCCCTTGCTGAAAATCTGAATCCGGTGGGTAGAGCTTTCTATGCATTCTCTACGATGCTATGTGTTCCATGTTCACTAAATCAGGAAGTTGGTTTGGCATTGGGTGCTCAGGCAGGAGAAAAACGCTTAATTGAAACTATCACTACAGGGGGTTTTAATAGTTGCAAAAAAGCAACAGAAACTCCGTTTAATTTGATATTAGAAGCCAGGCCTTAGATTTAATTTAAATAATCCGAAAACTAACTTAAGTCATAATTCTAATGAATTTATAGCACTACTTTTGATGGCTAACAATTGATTAAAATTACAGATAATGAGATTATTATGTTTTATAATTACAGGTTTTATTTTACTGGGCTCTTGCAAAAACGACAAAGGAGCATATACTCCATTGTCCAAAAATCCTTCTATACATAAAGCAAAAGTTAAAGAGATAATTCAAGGGGTTGATTATAGCTTTTTATTGGTAACCGAAAATAATAGAGATTATTGGATGGCTGTGGGTAAAACAGATGCTGAAATTGATGATGTGGTTTATTATGAAAACGCATTATTAATGAATAATTTTAAAAGCAAGGAATTGGACCGTGTATTTGAAGAGATCCTATTTGTAGAAAACATAAGCGAATCTCCTCAAATTTCAAAACCAATTCCTTTAGATTCGTTACAGCTTAAACCAAAAAAAGGTAAGGCTTTAAAAGAAGACATTCATGTTGAACGGGCGCCAGGAGGAATTACCATTAGTGAACTCTATAAAAACAAAACAAATTATGCCAATAAAAAAGTACTCATTCGTGGGCAGGTGGTAAAGATCAACAAAAATATTATGGATAGAAATTGGGTACATCTAAAAGACGGTACCAGTGATGCCGGTAAATCAGACCTTACATTTACAATGTTAACCGAAGTAAAAGTGGGTGATATTGTTACCTTGGAAGGAATTGTAGCATTAGATAAAGAATATGGCGCCGGATATGTTTACCCATTGATCGTTGAAAATTCGATCTTAAAATAATTTTAGAAAAATATAGATTTTCAACACGTCTATCTTGTGAGAAATTTAGTAGCTTATCGATTATAACATCCCCTTTATTTTCAAGATTAACCCCATTGGATAAGTGATTTTTCATAACTTTAGACAAAAATCCAATATAATGAAGAAAACTTATTTATTGTTCCTATTGCTCGGTCTGAGTTCAGTTTTAATTTCTCAAAATGTGATGACTCCTGAACAGCTTATTACGCTCAAACGAGTTTCTGCTATTGGATTAACCGATGATCTCAAGAGTGTAGTTTACACGGTTTCAAAAGTAGATTTACAGGCAAATAAAAAAAATAAAGAAATTTTTGTTCTGTCATTGGAAGGAGGCGAATCCAGGTCAATAAAAAGTTATTCTGATCTTATAGCAAATTCATTGGTTTCACCCGATGGTAATTATGAAATCTACACGAAAGATGTAAAAATTAAACCCGTTATTGGTCAAGACTACTATAAAGATGTAGAAGAATCAAATGTTAAAATATATGAAACTCTAAACTACAGACATTGGGATAGCTGGGAAGACGGTTTTTTTAGTCATTTATTTCTAAAATTCGAAGATGGTGAAATCGATTTGATGAATGAAGAAGCTTACGATTGTCCACAACAGCCATTTGGCGGAGACGAAGATTATATTTGGAGTCCTGACAGTAAAAAAGTACTCTATGTTTCTAAAAAAAGTTATGGAACAAATTATGCTCTTAGCACTAATACCGATATTTATGAGTATGATTTAACAACGAAAAAAACAATCAATCTTACGGAATACAATAAGGGTTATGACGTAGCTCCAGCCTTTTCTGTTCAAGGGGAACTGGCTTGGTTACAAATGAAAAGGGATGGTTATGAGGCAGATAAAAACGATATAATTGTTCGTAGAAATGGAAAAGACATCAATCTTACCAAAGATTGGGACGGCACTGTAAATAGTTTTGTTTGGAATAATAATGGAGACAAAATTTATTTCAATGCACCGGTTCTGGGGACTGTTCAATTATTTGAAATTGCAATTTCAAGATCTTCTCAACCGAAACAATTAACAAAAGGTCAGTTTGACATTAATGCGATTGTTGGGCATGTTAAAAATAAGATGATCGTTTCTCGCAGAGATATGAATCATGCACCCGAACTATATATCGTTGACTTGAAAAACGGAAAAATGAAAGCTTTGACGCACGCAAATGATTCTGTTTATAATAAATTGACCCTTGGGAAAATTGAGAAAAGAATAACAAAAGCAACCGATGGTAAAGATTTGCTCTCCTGGGTAATTTATCCGCCAGATTTTGATCCTGATAAAAAATATCCAACCATATTGTACTGTCAGGGAGGGCCACAAGGCGCCTTGAGTCAATTTTATTCTTATCGCTGGAATTTTCAGCTAATGGCTGCAAATGGCTATATAATTATTGCCCCAAATCGTAGAGGGATGCCCGGTTATGGAGTGGCCTGGAATGAGCAAATTAGCAAAGATTATGGTGGGCAAAATATGCAGGATTATCTTTCCGCTATCGATGATATTTCTGAAGAAACCTATGTAGATAAGGACAGGCTTGGCTGTATTGGAGCAAGTTATGGTGGATATTCCGTATTCTTTTTGGCTGCTTTTCATGAAAATAGATTCAAAACATTTGTTTCTCATGATGGTATTTTTAACGAAATAAGCATGTATGGAACTACAGAAGAATTATTTTTTGTGAATTGGGATCTGGGAGGTCCCTATTGGGAAAAAGACAATAAGGAAGCTCAAAAAAGTTATACACTTTTCAATCCTGTGGAACATGTAGAGAAATGGGATGCACCCATATTGATCATTCAAGGAGGAAAAGATTACAGAGTCCCTATTGGCCAAGGTTTAGAAGCCTTTCAAGCCGCACAATTACAAGGAATAAAAAGCAGATTGATTTATTTTCCGGAGGAGAATCACTGGGTGTTAGGGCAACAAAATTCATTGATTTGGCACAGAGAATTTTATAAATGGTTAAAAGAAACTCTCTAAAATGATCGATATAAAGATTGCAGAATCAGCTAAAGATCTTCAACTCATAGAACAACTTGCCGATGCTATTTGGCGTGAGCACTATATACCCATAATAGGCTTGGATCAGGTGGTATATATGTTGGCTAAATATCAAGTGGTTGAGAGCATGAAAGATCAAATTAGAAACGGTTCTTTCTATTATATCATCTATTATAATAAAAAATCAGCGGGATATTTATCTTTTAGTAAAGATGATGATGTACTTTTTCTAAGTAAAATTTATGTGCTTCTGGATTTTAGAGGGAAAAAAATCGGTAAAAAGGCAATGTCCTTTATTGAGAATAAGACCAAAGAATTAGGGCTTTCAAAAATACATCTCGGGGTAAATAAATTCAATGTAAATACAATACAAGCCTACGAAAAATTAGGATTCAAAAATATCGGACCAAGTATTACCGACATTGGAGCAGGTTTTATAATGGACGATTTTAAGATGGAGAAGGTGTTATCAAACAATTCTAAATAAATACTTCCTATGACCAATAATGATATAATTCGTCAAATACGTTATGCTTTTGATTATAGCGATACTAAAATGATACAGCTATTTTCAATGGCTGATCTCGATGTTACACGTTCACAGGTGAGTAATTGGTTAAGAAAAGAAAACCATCCGGCCTATCAGGAACTTACAGATAAGCAACTTGCCTATTTTCTAAATGGACTAATCAACGATAAAAGAGGGTTAAAAGAAGGTGCGCCAATGGAACCTGAAAATCGTTTGAACAATAATATTAAACTTAGAAAATTAAAAATTGCCCTGAATATGAGAGATGAAGATATTATTAAAACAATGTCTCTAGCTGGACTACGTATAGGTAAGCCTGAATTAAGTGCTTTTTTCCGAAACCCGAATCATCGACAATATCGTCAATGTAAAGATCAGTTTTTAAGGAATTTTCTTCATGGGATTCAAATAAAATACCGTACGCAAAATTAATCTCTACAGAATTCTTATTTCTATCGTTAGTAAATGTAATTTATTCCTGATCAGGGCTATCTTATTGTAAGGTTTATAATTATAATACGTTCTTAACAGTCCTGATTTATATTGGGTAAACTTATTCAGAAATTAACGTTTTATATTATGGAAGACACAAACAAACGACATTATGCGGCAATTGATGCATATACAAGAAAATTAACGCTTAAATATAACGATGAGATCATAGCTGAAAGTAAAAATGCATTAATACTCAAGGAAGTAGCGAAAAGCGTTTACAACCCGGTCTTCTATTTCCCCAAAGAGGATATCAAAGTAGCGTTGGTAAGTGAAGTGAATCGTAAAAGTTATTGTCCAATTAAAGGAGACGCTTCCTATTGGAACTTTAAGGAAAACCCTACGAGCGATTATTTGGCCTGGAGCTATGAAAAAGCTCTACCAAGAGCAAAAAAAATAGAGGGTTATATAGCCTTTAATTTAGATCAGTTAACGCTTACCTCTGAGCCTATGTAATTTCAATTTTGAAATTATGATATAGATATAGTTTCCAAATTTTTTATGTAAATTGAAAAAAATCCAGAACAGATTGTGTTCTGGATTTTCTATTAACCACCTGATAAATCATTTTTAATGAATTAATTATATTTTATGTAATTTTGCTTTAAAGGGGGCATATTATTTATAAGACACATTATATTCAATGTGTAGAGAGTACTTTAAATAAAATCCTATGAAGAATAAAATCATTCCCTCAGTGATTTTAGCATGGTTGATGAGCAATTTCATATTCGCTCAACATATAAGTACGTTCAGTTCCTTACCTCAAAGCACGCGTGACACGGACTTCTACATTCCTTCAACGCATGT
>Ga0164313_10002027_pt1 | contig 18186 bp, 17 predicted proteins | sample GuaBasSedimGuay4_FD_113735 | JGI IMG/M metagenome (GOLD analysis project Ga0164313, IMG submission 113735) | Subseafloor sediment microbial communities from Guaymas Basin, Gulf of California, Mexico - Guay4, Core 4569-4, 0-3 cm | ecosystem: Environmental > Aquatic > Marine > Hydrothermal vents...
AGACTTAAAAAAATGCTTGAGGAAGCAGTTGCAAATGAAGATTACGAAGAAGCTGTAGGCATTCGAGATGAAATTTCAAAAAGACAACAATAAAATATGAAGAAATATTTATTAATTGGAATACTACTTGTGCTATCCCAAACTTTTTTAGTTGGGCAAAACTTAGAAAAAGAATGGCAATTTTCAAGTATCGAAAATGAATTAGGCGAATCGCTATTTAATATTAATCCTTCAACCGATTTATTAATACTTTCGGAAGATACATTCCAATATCAACTAGAAGCAAAGGATAATTTACAAGCATCTGGAGACTATCGCTTTCAGGACAACGAATTGGCATTCTATTATAAGCAACCGTCCGATACTATTCGCAAATACATAATTGAGGAGCATACAGACTCTACGCTTGTTTTTAGAGAAAACAATGTTCTTTATAAGTTTAAAACCATCGCTGAAATAAAAGAAGTCATTTCAGTTGCTTCAGAAGAAAAAGACTCTATTATTCCAAATCAAGGATTTTCTGTAAACAGTTTATGGAGAGGGGTTTTAGGAATGATAACCCTTCTTTTTATTGCCTTTCTTTTTAGCAGTAAAAGGAAAGCAATTAATTGGAGAACCGTTGGAATTGGATTGGCTTTTCAATTAATTATAGCTATTGGTGTACTAAAGGTTCCTATTATCCAAAAAGGTTTTGAAGGAGTAGGTAAAATTTTTGTGAGTATTTTAGATTTTACAAGAGCTGGGAGCAAGTTTTTATTTGAAGGTTTAGTTGTAGATATGGATACCTTCGGATTTATTTTTGCTTTTCAGGTATTGCCTACAATCATATTCTTTTCAGCATTAACTTCTGTATTATTTTATCTAGGAATCATTCAAAAAGTAGTAAAAGGCTTTGGATGGTTACTCTCTAAATTACTACAAATATCGGGGGCAGAAAGTTTAAGTGTTGCCGGAAATATATTTTTAGGACAAACAGAAGCGCCTCTTTTAATTAAAGAGTATTTGGAGAAAATGAACAAGTCTGAAATGCTTTTAGTCATGATTGGCGGAATGGCAACAGTAGCTGGTGCAGTACTAGCGGCTTATATCGGATTTTTAGGAGGTGATGATCCCGTATTGCGATTACAATTTGCAAAACACTTATTAGCAGCATCTGTTATGGCAGCTCCAGGAGCCATTGTGATCTCAAAAATATTGTATCCCCAAACCGAAGAAGTTAATACAGATGTAAGTGTTTCTTCAGAAAAAATTGGCGCAAACATTTTAGATGCTATTGCCAACGGAACCACACAAGGATTAAAATTAGCAGTTAATGTAGGTGCCATGTTGTTGGTATTTGTTGCTTTTATTGCGATGATAAATGGCATCCTTGGATGGCTTGGAGATTTTACATCATTCAATGATTGGATGGCTACAAATACTCCTTATCCTAGCCTTTCTCTTGAAGCCATTTTAGGAACTGTATTCGCGCCATTAATGTGGTTAATTGGTGTTGCTAAAGAAGATATGATGATGATGGGGCAGCTCCTCGGAATAAAATTAGCAGCAAGTGAATTTGTTGGTTATATACAATTGGCAGATCTTAAAGATGTTTCCAGCGCGACTCATCTAAGCTATCAAAAATCCATTATCATGGCAACTTATATGCTTTGTGGGTTTGCAAATTTTGCTTCCATCGGTATTCAAATTGGAGGTATTGGATCTTTAGCTCCGGGACAACGAAAAACCCTATCAAAATTTGGAATGAAAGCATTGTTGGGAGGAAGTATTGCTTCTTTAATTTCAGCAACTATTGCTGGGATGATTATTGGGTGAAAATTGTTTCTAGTTAATTTTTAATTATCTTTTTAACAGTTTCGTTTCCTAAAATATCTTTTATAGAAATAAAATAAATTCCGGATTTTAGATTTTCAGTATTTATTGATTCATCTCCCTTGTTATAATTTTTAGTAAGAATTGATTTTCCCATAATATCATAAATAGTTAATGAAAAATCCTCTGTATCGTTCGAAGATGAAATAAACAATTCATCGCCCACAGGATTTGGAAAGATTAAAATATTTGAAATTGAGAATTCTTGATTAGATAAAATATAATCGAAATAATAGGCATTATCACCACTTGCAGAAATAATATTTAATATGTATCCTTCTGGAAAATCGATAATTCCTATTTCATAATTAAATGACTCTGTTATATCATTTAAAAACAAGCCGAAATAGAGCTCTTCAAAATCTGAGTTTTCAGTATTTTGGCATTCAGGTAAAGTAAAGTTTATTCCATCAACAAAATTAAAACTATAAAAAGGATCATCAAACACTAATTCTCCTTCACCTTGTTTACAAACAAAAGACTTAAATAATAACCCATTATTTTCAAAACTCAAAGGGACTATGGAAAGCTCTTCATTTACTGGCGGGTAATAGGCCTGCTCATCTATCACTATAAAGTCCAGTTTCCAATCGACTCCATATAGGGTGCCATCTTGACTGTAGCAAAACATTGACAGAAACAAAGCAATAATAAAGTTAGTGTTTTTCATAATTATTAAATTCTATTATGGAACCATTAAAGTTAATAAAATAATTACAGTTAATAACTTTTTATATTATTTAACAGGCTACTCAATTCAATAAAATCCTTTTTTTTATTTTTATCGGCGAAGGATTTAAGCAAAATAATAATTTAAATAGACCCCCTCCCCGAAACTTTGGGATCTGAGGAATATTTTAAAGAGATCCTGCTGAAGTTTATCCAGAGCGATAGTCGAAGGGCAGGGAATTAGTATGAAACAATACCACGACTTAATAAAACACATTATTGAAAAGGGAACCTTAAAACAAGACCGTACTGGTACTGGGACGAAGAGTGTTTTCGGCTACCAAATGCGATTTGATCTAAGTGAAGGTTTTCCTATGGTAACCACCAAGAAATTGCATCTTAAATCGATTGTTTACGAACTGCTTTGGTTTTTAAATGGGGATACCAATATTAAGTATTTACAAGAAAATGGAGTTCGAATATGGAACGAATGGGCCGATGAAAATGGAGACCTAGGTCCTGTTTATGGCTACCAGTGGCGCAACTGGAATGGGGATGAAATCGATCAGATATCAGAGATCATTGAAACCTTAAAGACCAATCCCGATAGTCGCAGAATGTTGGTTTCTGCTTGGAATCCTTCTGTTTTGCCAGATACCAGTAAATCCTTTTCAGAAAATGTCGCAAATGGAAAAGCAGCACTTCCGCCCTGCCATGCCTTTTTTCAGTTTTATGTGGCAGATGGCAAATTATCTTGCCAATTATACCAACGCAGCGCAGATGTCTTTTTAGGTGTCCCCTTTAATATTGCTTCCTATGCTCTATTTACTATGATGATGGCTCAGGTATGTGGCTATGAAGCTGGAGAATTTATTCATACTTTTGGAGATGCTCATATTTATAGCAATCATAAGGAACAAATTGACCTTCAGTTGTCTAGAGAACCTAAATCCTTGCCAAAATTGCTTATCAACCCTGAAGTAAAAGATATATTTAGCTTTACATTCGATGATTTCACATTAACAGATTACGATCCCCATCCTCATATTAAAGGAGTTGTTGCTGTTTAATTATTTAGTAAATTACGAAAGTCTTAATTAATTGATATGTTTTCAAAATCTAAAAAAGAATCTCGAAGTGATTCCGAACAGCGTGAACAATATGAATATGCTCGTAAACGCATCGACAAAAAAAAGGGGGTATTACAACATTTAACCCTATTCTTAGCAGGCTCCATTACGATATTGGTTATGAGTCTTTTTTTTGGTTATGGGAATGACCTCTTTTTTGCGAATTGGCATATTTGGGTGCTATTAATCTGGGGCTTTGTTTTTTTATTACACTTTTTCAATGTCTTTGTTAAAAATAAATTTATGGATAAGGAATGGGAAGATCGGCAATTGGAAAAATTAAAAGCAAAGCAAGAAAAACGCATCAAAGAACTTGAAGAAAATGCTAAAGATGAATTATTTATTGAATCTGAAACACTAGAAGAAAACAATCCCGAATCTTCAGAAGAATTATGATTACAATAATTGCAGCAGCTGGTCAAAATAATGAACTTGGAAAGGATAATGACTTGGTTTGGCATTTACCAAATGACTTCAAGCGATTTAAAAAATTAACAACGGGGCATCATATTATTATGGGGCGCAAGACTTTTGAGTCCTTTCCAAAACCACTTCCCAACAGAATCCATATTGTAATTAGTAGAAATAAATCCTATAATCCTGAGGGAATACTTGTTGTGCAATCTATTGATGAAGCACTTCAAATAGCAAAAGACGATGATCAACCTTTTATAATTGGAGGCGGTGAGATATATAAATTGGCCCTAGAAGTTGCAGAGAAAATCGAACTCACCCGAGTTCATGATAATTTTGAAGCGGATACATTTTTTCCGGAGATTCCTTTGGAAAAATGGCAGCTCATAAATGAAGAATATCATGTAAAAGACGAGCATCATAAATATGCATTTACCTATCAGACCTTTATAAAGAAACACTAATTATTCTGAAGGATTTATGATGAATACTAGCCTTCAAAAGATAGCATTAAAGAATAACTTAAAACTCAGGGAGGTCACAGCCCTGCAAGGTGGAAGCATAAATGAAGTGTTTTTACTGAAATGCGATACCGCTAACTTTGTCCTAAAGTTAAATGACACCAATCGGTTTCCCAATATGTTTGAAAAGGAGGCCAAAGGGCTTCTACTTTTAAAAAGCTCCAACAGTTTTAAAATTCCTGAAATACTTTCTTATGGCAATGAAGAAAACAGTTCCTATTTAATTATGGAATATATTACTGAGGGCTCTCCTACATCAGATTTTTGGGAGTGTTTTGCTCAAAATTTAGCGAAGCTTCATAAAAAAACGAATACCCATTTTGGCTTAGATCATGAAAATTATATCGGTAGCCTTCCCCAATTAAATAATTTTGAAACTACTGCTTCAGAATTTTATATTTCTCAGCGTTTAGAGCCTCAATTTAAAATGGCTAGCGATACCGGTTTTCATTTTCCTGAAATTAATCGTTTTTATAAAAATATTTCTGAGGAAATTCCAAATGAAGGACCATCGCTTATACACGGAGATCTTTGGAGCGGTAATTATTTAGTTTCTGAAAAAAAAGAGCCTGTACTTATAGATCCGGCTGTAGCTTACGCTCCAAGAGAAATGGACCTTGGAATGATGCACTTATTTGGTGGTTTCCCTCAAGATGTTTATTCTATGTACAATAAGCACTTCCCTCTTATTGAAGATTGGCAAGCACGTATTTCTCTTTGGCAATTGTACTATTTATTAGTGCACCTTAACCTATTTGGAAGTGGATATTTTTCTCAAGTAAATACTATTTTTAAACAGTATTCATAGAAAAAGTATATTTTTGTTTTTCTAATATAAAGAAACAATGAAAGCATATTTATTCCCTGGTCAAGGCGCTCAATTCTCTGGAATGGGTTTAGACCTATATGAAAGTTCAGCTAAGGCAAAAGAATTATTTCAACAAGCCAATGAAATTTTAGGATTTAATATCACTAAAATTATGTTTGAAGGAACAGCTGAAGAATTAAAAGAAACAAAGGTTACCCAACCCGCTATTTTTTTACATTCCACAATTCTTGCTGAAATACTAGGCGATTCTTTTCAGCCAGATATGGTAGCTGGACATTCTTTAGGAGAAATTTCGGCATTGGTCTCAAATAAAACATTGGCTTTTAGCGATGGATTGCAATTGGTTTCAAAGCGTGCCCAAGCGATGCAGAAAGCATGTGAAGCACAAGCCTCAACCATGGCAGCAGTTCTAGGTTTAGAGGATGAGGTTGTAGTAAAAATATGCAATGAAACGGAAGGTATTGTTGTGGCTGCAAATTTTAATTGCCCCGGTCAGTTGGTGATTTCAGGAGAGGTCAAGGCAATCGATCTTGCTTGTGAAGCGATGAAAGAAGCTGGTGCACGACGGGCATTGGTTTTACCAGTTGGAGGTGCTTTCCACAGTCCTTTAATGGAGCCGGCGAGGGAAGAATTAGCCAATGCTATCGAAAACACACATTTTGAAAAACCGCTTTGTCCAATTTATCAAAATGTAAGTACTGTAGCTGTAATGGATCCTTCAGAGATAAAGAAAAATTTGGTGTCTCAATTAACAGCTCCTGTAAAATGGACACAAAGTATGCAACAGATGATCAGCGATGGAGCCCTTACATTTATTGAAGTAGGTCCAGGCAATGTACTGCAGGGCTTGATGCGAAAAATAGATCGATCTGTAGCCACCGAAAAGGCGACCCTATAAATATTGATTTTTAACGCTTAAATATTTTCCCATCCTTCATAACAAAAACAACATTCTCCATGGTGTTGATGTTTTGAGTTGGGTCTTCATTTACAGCAATAATATCAGCTAAAAATCCCGATTCTAATTGTCCCAATTTATTTTCCATTTCCAATACTTTTGCATTAGTAATGGTAGCAGATTGAATGGCTTCCATGGCGGGCATTCCAGCTTCCACCATATACCCAAATTCTTTGCCGTTTTCTCCATGAGGAAAAACTCCAGCATCGGTACCAAAGGCAATATTTACCCCTTTTTTATAGGCCTCTTTAAAAGTATCTTGAATTTTTGGCCCAATCTCTAATGCTTTAGGAACGATGATCGCGGGATAATAATTTGGAATTTTTGCCATATCAGATACATATTTCCCAGCTGTAATTGTAGGCACTAAATAAGCACCTTTACTAATCATCAAGTCCATTGTTTCAGTACTCATTAAGGTTCCGTGTTCAATAGTTTTTACTCCAGCTCTAATAGCTCGTTGCATTCCTTCATCTCCATGCGCATGTGCTGCAACAGACATACCGTAATCCTTTGCGGTGCTAACGATAGTCATAATTTCTTCTTCTGTAAACTGTGGATTCTTTCCGCTTTTAGCGACACTCAATACTCCCCCTGTAGCGGTAATTTTGATCCAATCGGCTCCATTTTTATACCGTTGGCGTACTGCTTTTCGGGCATCATCCACACCATTCACAACACCTTCTTTTGGTCCAGGGTCACCCATTAGCTCTTTTCTCCTTCCATTGGTTGGGTCGGCATGACCACCGGTAGTACCCAATGCTTTTCCAGATGTGAATATTCTAGGGCCTATAACTTTTTCTTTACTGATAGCATTCCGCAGAGAAATATTAACGCCACTACCACCCAGATCCCTTACCGTGGTAAACCCAGCGAGTAAAGTACGTTGAGCAATTTCAGAAGCATTATATGCTACATCGGCATCGTTTAAAGTGAATACCTGCAGATATCTGTTAGGATTTGTTTCTCCTTCAATATGCACATGCATATCGATCAATCCAGGAAGCACCGTTTTATCTTTAAGATCGATAAAAATACCATCAGGAATACTTTCGACAATAATTCCGTCTTCTATCCTTTTTATTTTATTTCCTGAAACAACGATCGTTTTATTGCTTAATACGATTCCATTTTTAGTGTCAATAATTTTTCCACATTGCAAATAGATATCCTGAGCATTACTACCAATAAAAGTCAACAATAGTGTAAGTAAAAATAATTTTTTCATATCTGATTATTTATTTTCTAATTTTTTGTTCCCATTTCCAAGAAGAATAAAGAGCTTCTTCCATTGTTTTCTCGGCTTTCCAACCTAGTGTTTTATTTGCTTTTAGAGTATCTGCATAAACTGAAATCACATCTCCAGAACGCCTCTCTACTATTTTATAATTCAGTTTTTGTTCGGTCACTTTTTCGAATGCATTCACCACTTCTAATACTGAACTACCTCTTCCTGTTCCAATATTAAATATTTCAAAATTATTAGCGCTTTTATTTTCAAGTAAGCGTTTCAAAGCTATAACATGAGCCCTTGCCAAATCGACAACATGAATATAATCTCGCACACAACTTCCATCAGGTGTTGGATAATCATCTCCAAAAACAGCTAGTTGCGCCCTTAATCCAATTGCTGTTTGTGTGATAAATGGAACTAAGTTTTGCGGAACGCCCAAAGGTAACTCTCCAATTTCAGCAGAATCATGGGCGCCAATTGGATTAAAGTAACGCAATGCAATAGACCTTAGGTCTGATACCGAACAGGAATCAAAAATAATTTCTTCGCTTATTTGCTTGGTATTCCCATAGGGTGATGTTGCTTTCTTTACAGGAGCGGTTTCCTTTATTGGTAGGGAATCAGGTTCCCCATAAACCGTACAGGAAGAACTGAAAATAAAATTCTGAATACTTTTTTCTTTACATTCCTGTAATAAATAAATAAGCGTATTTAAGTTGTTTTCATAATATAATAAAGGTTCATTCACGCTCTCTCCAACAGCTTTACTTGCTGCAAAGTGGATGATCCCTTCAATATTTTTATGAGTATTAAAAAAGGATTTAACATCTTCTTTATCTCGTAAATCTAGCTTTTCAAAAATCGGTTTCTTCTTTGTAATATTTTCAATTCTTTCCAAAACCTCTATAGAAGAATTAGAAAGATTATCGATTATAACAACCTCATATCCTTCGTTTTGAAGTTCTACTACAGTATGAGAACCAATATATCCTAAACCTCCTGTTACTAGAATTTTTTTCATAATTATGCCTAAGCTTTTGATTATCTATTCAGATAAATGTTGGTTTATTTTTTTAAAAAGTTAATTACTGTACTGGTAATAAATTCTATTTGTTCATCGTCTAATTCGGTATGCATGGGTAGCGATATGACTTCTTTCACCAATTGATTTGTGACATCAAAGTCTTGCTCTTTATACCGATCGTCCAAATAGGCCTTTTGCAAATGTAATGGTATCGGGTAATAAACACCACAAGGAATGCCGTTTTCATTTAAATGAGATGCAAGTTGATCCCTATCTGTATTAATAACTTTTAAAGTATACTGATGATAAACATGACAATCACAATCGTTTTTATCAGTATTATTCACATCACAAAAACAAGTGGGTGTAATGATATTTTCTATTCCTTCAAAAGCTTTTGTATATTTTGCTGCTGCGATTCGCCTCGCTTTATTATAGTTATTTAGATTAGGAAGTTTTGCTCTTAGAACAGTTGCCTGAATGGAATCCAATCTGGAATTAACTCCAACAACATCGTGATGGTATCGTTCATACATACCGTGATTAACAATTCCTCTGATTATGTGAGCTAAATCATCATCGTTTGTAAATATGGCTCCTCCATCTCCATAGCATCCTAAATTTTTAGAAGGGAAAAAAGAGGTAGATCCAACATGACCAATCGTTCCAGTTTTCTTATTGGAACCATCTCTGGAGGCATAAGATCCTCCTATTCCTTGAGCATTATCTTCAATTACGTATAGGTTATGCTTATTGGCAAGTTGCATAATCTCATCCATATTGGCAGCTAAACCAAATAAATGTACTGGTACGATTGCCTTAGTTTGAGGCGTAATAGCTTTTTCAATGGCAGCTATATCAATATTAAAAGTAAGGGGATCCACATCTACTAAAACAGGTGTTAATCCTAATAATGCGATTACTTCAACAGTTGCAGCAAAAGTGAAATCGGCTGTGATCACTTCATCTCCAGCTTTTAAACCGAGACCCATCATTGCAATTTGCAAAGCATCTGTTCCGTTGGCACAAGGAATTACATGATTTACACCGAGGTATTCTTCCAATTCTTTTTGAAATTGATGAACCTCCGGACCATTAACAAAAGCAGTAGATTCAATAACTTCTAGAACCGAACGATCCACCTGTTCCTTAATATTTTCATACTGACCTTTAAGGTCTACCATTTGAATTTTTTTCATAGTCTTGCCTGGCTTTGCACTTGGTAATTAAATTAATTGTGAACTATTCTGTTGAAGAATAATTTTTATTTGAATTCAAAATTACAAAATTTGAAAATGTCTAACAATGTAATTCCATAAAGAAGCGTATTTTTGCGAAAGAGATTCAATCTATGCACGTTTTATTTAACTTATCGATCTATAGTAGTTCCATAATTATTTGGCTTAGTCAGTTTTTTAGTAAAAAGATGAAACTATTTGTAAATGGCAGAAAAAATGTTTTTAAAACACTCCAATCAACTATAAGGGAAGGCGATTCTACCATTTGGTTTCATTGTGCTTCTTTGGGTGAGTATGAGCAAGGCTTACCCATTATGGAATCTGTAAAAAAGGAATTTCCAAAGCACAAATTGGTAGTCACATTTTTTTCACCATCGGGTTATGAAATAAAAAAGAATTCTCCAATCGCAGATATTGTTATCTATCTACCGCTTGATACTCCCCGTAATAGCAAGAAATTCTTAAAGTTAGTACATCCTTCCTTAGCTATTTTAATCAAATATGAATTTTGGCCCAACTATCTTTTTCAGCTTCAAAAAAATAATATTACAACGATACTCGTTTCTGGATTATTTAGAGCTAGTCAAATTTTCTTTAAGTCCTATGGGTCTTTTATGAGGAAAGCCTTAACTAGTTTTGATCACTTTTTTGTTCAAGATGAGGTTTCCTTAGAATTGCTTCATTCAATTGATTTTAAGAACGTAAGTGTCAGTGGTGATACTCGTTTTGATAGGGTATCCAATCAGCTGAAACAGGATAATTCTTTGGACTTTATAAATAAATTTAAAGAAGATTCATTGTGTATTGTCTGTGGAAGCACCTGGCCTGAAGATGAAGCTGTACTGTTGGATTATATAAACACATCTTCTGAAAATGTAAAATTTATAATTGCACCTCACAATATTGATGCTGACAAGATTGAAACATTCAGAAAAAAAATTGAGAAGAAAGTGATTTTATTTTCTGAAAAGAGAAACACAGATCTGTCTGAATATTCAGTGTTAATAGTGGATGCCATTGGAATCTTAACTAAGATTTACAGCTATGCAGACATTGCATACATAGGTGGCGCAATGGGAAAAACAGGGCTCCATAATATTTTAGAACCCGCTACTTTTAGCGTGCCAATTGTGGTAGGTCAACATTTACAAAAATTCCCTGAAGCACAAAAATTGCAACAATTGGAGGGGCTATTTTCGATTAGTAATTCAATATCCTGTTCTCAGATACTAAGCAAACTGGTGGATGATGAAGACTTCAGATTAAAAACTGGAACTATAGCGAAACAATACATAGAAAATAATACAGGAGCCACCGAAAAGGTGTTATCTTATATTGACAAACTAAACAAAGAAGGGCTTATTTAAGATCTTTTATTTGCCCTTTTAGTTCATCCATAGACTGTTGTAATTGTTTGAGTAATGCACTTTCTGAAGGTTCTTCAACACCAAAAGTAAGCTTGCTATTCACTTGCCATAATTCTTGAATTTCATTCACTTCCACATCAATTGGAAGGTATTCATTATTTAATGATATCAATCTAATTTTTGAAGGATCAGCTCTTTTCTGAAGTTTTTTAACCAATACGGAATCATGTAAAACCACTATAAATATTTTACTATCTGATGCCTCTGAAACACTTGACACAGAACGGCCTAAAACCCAATCATTGGGGCGAATATTAGGCAGCATACTATCGCCTTCTACTTGAAATCCACGGTAGGTTGCGTTTCTATATTGGGGCAGTGGTAAATTAAAGACAGGAAGGTTTTTATAATATTCAACATTATGAATATTGTTAGGATAGCCTGCTGCAGCTTTTTGATTTACAAAGACAATAGAATCCTCATTATCCGAATCAGTTGTAATTACCTTAGGACTTACATCGTTCCCATTAGAAGTGACATATTGATTGAAACTTTCTCCAAACAACCATAATGGGTTAATATTAAATTGTTTTAAAAGTTGCATCACAGCCTTTCCGGGAATCTTGGTTTTACCTCGTTCTATATCTACAGTACTGGATCCAATACCTAATACTTGAGCAAAGGATTGTTGTGTATATCGCTGCTCTTCTCTAACTTTTTTAAACCGAGTTGTCTCAATGGAAAGTTTTTTGTCCATTTTCAAATATACAAATTATTGGAATATTTCCAACTATTTTATGGAATTATTCCAATAAACGCTATTTGAAGACATTTTGAAAATAGGAGGCATAATACAATTGTAATAAACAATAGACAAACATTGAAAAAGGTGAAAAACACCCTCAAAAAGTCAAAAAAAATTGAAAAAAAGCTTCAATTTTAAGAAAATTTAAATTTTAACATATTTCCGACATTTTGACGTTATTTAATTTTTTAAATCGTTATACTGTAATATTTTATCGTTATAAGGTTATTTTTTCTTGAAATTAGTGTGGGATTTTTCTTACTTTTTCATATATTTGAATTTTAAACCTTAAAATATATTATCATGAAAAAACTTATGTTTATTTTAGCATTAATTGCATTTTTTACAAGTTGCACACCTGAATCAATTGACAACAACGAACAACAAATTGACAAAGCAGACTATGAAATACCGCCAAACGGATAGAAAAACCAGTTTTAAAATCGGGGTGGCCATTTCATTATTATTAATAGCTACCCCTTTTTTGTTTTATATCTATACAATTGCCCCCGCAGACGCTAAAGAATGGGATACCTTTTTTGGTACTATTGAAGCTGGTAATTTTAGAAGTGTTCAAACTTTTATGCATGCCTTATTTACAAAAATCACTTTTGTATTACTTACATTAATATGGTTTTTAACTGCTGATAATTGGTGGAAATATGCAATTTTAGTTCCACTGACCATGTTTTTATTTCAATTTTTTGGAGTGATTAGCTCTAAGCTTCAATTTATAGACGAATTCGATTTTTGGTATTCACTTCCTTTTATTGTTCCTATTTTAGTTTTCCTTATTTATATTTCTTACAGAATTAGCAAAAAAATGGATCGATCCTCCGAATTAAAGAATGATGTTAAAGAGGAAATCCATAAGATGTTCAGTGACGAATTATAGTTCAATTTCTCTTTAATTCCATTCCCTTATTTTTTTTAATAAAAAATACTTTGCAGTTGATTTAAATGTTTTAAATTTGCATCCGCTTTGACAACAAAGTTACGTTCATTTATTTTGCGAAAATAGCTCTCCCGATTTTATCGGGATGATACCCTTTCATACTAAACAGCATGCTCGGGTAAAGAGTACCATCCACCTTTGGCGAGATGGAGGTCGCAACTAAATTAATGCGAAAATAGCTCAGTTGGTAGAGCGCGACCTTGCCAAGGTCGAGGTCGCGGGTTCGAATCCCGTTTTTCGCTCAAATTGCGAAAAACAGTTTCCTAATTAAAATATTAATTAGGTCGCGGTTTCTCCCGAAGCATCGGGACCGTTTTTCGCTCAGTTCGACTCCGCTCAGTGACCGTTCATTGAGAAGAGTTATTATAAAAAATTACCAATGCTGAAGTGGCGCCCCCGAATTGTCGGGATGGTAGACACTCAGTTTAAAATGCTGAAGTGGTGGAATTGGTAGACACGCTGGACTTAAAATCCAGTGGACAGTAATGTCCGTACGGGTTCAAGTCCCGTCTTCAGTACAGATGAGAAAAGACTAAGTCGAAAGGCTTAGTCTTTTTGCTTTAATGAAGTTCTTGAAGCTTGCTTCAAATGAGTTAATCAAAACAAAACTTTTGACTACTTATTGAAAAATATTTATTCTCACTTTCTGAAAATACTGATAGCAATTAATTAACTTTACTATTCAATTATTAAAATGTTATCTGATAAAATTAAAAAATCTTATAGTGAAATTTTTAGTTCTTATGGACATGGCTCTCTTGAAGAACATATTAAAAAGATAATAGAATTAGATGCTTATTTACCTTATAATTCTACTTATTTCTGCCTTACAAACACACAAGACCTTTCATTCGAATATGTGAGCAAGAATATGTTTTCTTGTTTAGGAATAGAAGCATCTGAGTTGAAAGCAAAAGGAATGCGTTATTTTTGGAGTAGAATACATCCAGATGATGTGGAGCCTTGGCTTACTGCATTAAATAGTTTAATGAACTTTACCGTTAATGAGATTTCTGTTGAGGATAGGAAACAAATGAGTTATACTTGGAATTACAGGCTTAAAAATGCTAAAGGAGATTATGTAAATATTATTCAAAACACTACACCTTTAGAATTTGACATAGATAATAAACCCATTATTGGATTGGCTCATTATACCATTTTAGATCCCAAAATTAAAATGGATGTTTGTGCTACGGCTAAATTTTTAAATAGCAATAATGAATATGAAACGAAGTATTTCAACAATTTTTCTCAAAAATTATTGACTGATGGGGTTTCTGTTAGAGAGCGAGATATTATTAGACTATTGTTGTTGAATAATACCAGTAAAGAAATTGCTGAAAAACTATTTATATCTTCCAATACAGTAGATACCCACAGGAGAAATATCCTAAAAAAACTCAATATCTCTTCTACTGGCGAATTAGTTGCATTACTTAAAATGAATAAAATTTCGCTTTAAATTTTCGTAAAAATAGATTCATATTTAAAAATACTCAAATTGAGTATTGTATTTCCATATAATATTTCTTTGCTTTGAGAGTATAATTTAAGGAGTCAAAATTAAGCTTCCGATTAACTAAATGTTAGTCAACTAACTAACCAAATTTATATTGCTACAATAGACAGGATTAAAATCCTAGACTCCTTAAATTATTTAATTTGTGGTTTTTTCTTCCAGAATATCTATCCTGTTTCTCTATTGAAAATTACTATGAAAAATCAATAGTACCCTGAGATCTCATCTCAAACTCTATCACCTTCAATGTGTCAAATTCAAAATTCCGAACACCTTTTCTACGCCTTCCTAAGATCTTTTTAAATTGAGGCTCGTATAATTTTTTTCTATGAAATTCCTTACTATTTAAATAGTGCACCACCTTTTTAGTAGACATCTTTTTAGGTAAGATCTTAGCTTTTATAAGATTGGTCAATACTCCTTTTAGATCTTCAGGTATCATAATATTGCTATAATAGATGCGCTTTTCAGAAAGCATTCTATAAAATTACGCAAAAATCGAGAAACCGCTTACTTTTTAAACTTAATATTCGCCTTTGGCTGAATCATTCGTTTAATTTCATTAAGCTTCATTAAAGCTTCTACTGGTGTTAAAGTGTCAATATCAAGGTCGAGAATCTCATCACGAATTTCTTCCAATAAAGGATCGTCCAATTTAAAGAAGCTCAATTGCATTTCTTCCTTGGATAAAGCCTTCATCTCTTCGGTGAGCTCTTCTGAAGAATGTGATTTCTCCAATCGCTTCAATATTTTATTGGCCCGACTCAATACCGCTTGTGGCATACCCGCCATCTTGGCTACATGAATTCCAAAACTGTGATGTGAACCTCCCGGTACTAACTTCCGAAGAAAAAGCACAGTGTCTTTTAATTCTTTTACTGAAACATTATAATTTTTAATCCGCTCAAATGTTTCAGTCATTTCATTGAGTTCGTGATAATGTGTAGCGAATAATGTTTTTGCTTTACTAGGGTGTTCATGCAAATACTCACTAATCGCCCAGGCAATTGAAATACCGTCATAAGTACTCGTACCACGACCTATTTCATCTAATAAAACCAAACTTCTATCCGAAATATTATTCAGAATACTAGCCGCCTCATTCATCTCAACCATAAAAGTAGATTCTCCCATTGAAATATTATCACTTGCTCCTACCCTAGTGAAAATCTTATCCACAACTCCTAGTCTAGCCTCTTTGGCCGGCACAAAACTTCCTATTTGAGCCAAAAGTACAATGAGGGCAGTTTGACGGAGTATCGCAGATTTACCACTCATATTAGGCCCTGTGATCATGATAATTTGTTGCATTTCCCGATCTAAATACAAATCGTTTGCAATAAAAGGGGAATCTGGCGGAAGCTGTTTTTCAATAACAGGATGCCTTCCCTCTTTGATATCAATTTCGAAGGTGTCGTCTATAAACGGACGAGTATAATTCGATTCTATCGCCTGAGCAGCAAAGGAACACAAGCAATCCAATTCGGCAATTAATCTTGCATTTTGCTGAACAACACCGATAAACTGAATCATCCATAGTACCAATTTCTCAAAAAGTTCCTGTTCTAAAATACTTATTTTTTCTTCAGCTCCTAAAATTTTAGTTTCGTATTCTTTAAGCTCTTCGGTGATATATCGCTCGGCACTCACCAAGGTTTGTTTGCGCACCCATTCTTCAGGAACCTTGTCTTTGTGTGTGTTTCTGACTTCAATATAATAGCCAAAAACATTATTGGAGGCAATTTTTAAAGAAGAAATTCCGGTTCGTTTTGTTTCCCGCTCCACCATAGCGTCGAGGTAGTCTTTCCCTCCTTTGGCAATTTTTCGGAGTTCATCCAATTCTTCTGAAAATCCTTCCGCAATGGCATTTCCTTTTAAGACATTCACCGGAGCTTCCTCAAAAAGGGTCTCCTTTATTTTCTCCCGAAGCAGCTCACAATCCTGAAGTTTTTCGCCTATTATTTTTAAGGATTCATTGCTAGCATCCAGAGCCAGCGCTTTTATAGGAATAATCGCTTCCAAGGAATTTTTAAGCTGTATGACTTCCCTCGGACTCACTTTTCCGGTAGCCACTTTAGAAATCAGTCGCTCCAAATCACCAATCCGTTTTATGTATTGCTGAATTTTAGTCAATACGGTAGTATGATCTAACAAATAACTAACCACTTCGTGCCTGGCAGTGATCTTGTCTTTTTTAATTAAAGGAAGGGCAATCCATCGTTTTAGCAATCTACCTCCCATTGGGGAAATGGTCTTGTCGATTACATCCAATAAGGTGACCGCATTTTGTGAGCTGCTATGATATAATTCTAAATTCCCCATGGTAAATCGATCCATCCAAACATATTCATCTTCTGCAATTCGTGAAATCTTTGCGATATGCTGAAGTTTGTCATGTCTTGTCTCACTTAAATAATGAAGTGCTGCCCCTGCTGAAATAATTCCTTCGGATAAATGTTCAATTCCAAATCCTTTTAAAGAAGAGGTTTTAAAATGATTGTTTAAGGTCTCGTTGGTATAATCAGTTTGAAAAACCCAATCTTCAAGGTGAAATACATGAAAATTATCCCCAAAGGTTTTAGAAAATAATTTTCTCTTTTGTTTAGAAAACAACACTTCTGAAGGACTAAAATTCTGAAGTAATTTATCAATATATTCTGCTGAACCCTGAGAGCATAAAAACTCCCCGGTTGAAACATCTAAAAAAGAAACTCCTATTTCTCTTTCTTTGCTCCCTGAGCTTGCCGAAGGGCCAAAATGAATTGCAGCTAAAAAATTATTGGATTTCGCCTGAAGAATATCATCGTTTAAAGCAACTCCTGGGGTGACCAATTCAGTTACTCCTCGCTTTACAATTTTCTTTGTTTGCTTGGGATCTTCTAGTTGATCACAGATCGCCACGCGACAACCAGCCATAACGAGTTTTGGCAAATAGGTGTTTAAAGAATGATGTGGAAAACCAGCCAGCTCAATTTTCTCTCCATCTCCGCCATTATTACGAGCGGTTAATGTAATGTTTAGAATGCCTGCAGCTCTAATGGCATCTTCACCAAAGGTTTCATAAAAATCGCCCACTCTAAATAATAACAAGGCATCAGGATATTTCGCCTTGATGGTGTTGTATTGCTTCATTAATGGAGTGACTTTCTTCGCCATAGCTAAAATTATAGGAATAGGCTAAAGTAGAAAAATACTTTTTTTTTTTGTAATCCTTTCCATCTGTTTTATGGTCTTTTATCAACAATCCTATATAAAGATTAAAATTATTCCTCAGTTTACACAAAGTAGCGCAGACTTACACAAGGGATTTAAAATATTCATTTACTTTTGCAATGATGAAAAACAGAAAATTAAAGAACCGCGAACTCGATCGCAAATCTCCAGAAGATTTTAAGGCTTCAAAAAAAACTCCAATACTAATTATTCTGGATAATATTAGAAGCCTGAATAATATCGGTTCTGTTTTTCGCACTGCGGATGCTTTTTTAATTCAGAAAATATACCTCTGTGGTATCACCGCAACTCCACCTCATAAAGATATTCATAAAACTGCTTTGGGCGCAACCGATAGTGTGGATTGGGAATATGCTGAAAACACTTTAGAATTAATTGAAAGATTGAAAGATGAAAAGGTTGAAATAATTAGCA
>Ga0164313_10002028_pt1 | contig 18177 bp, 18 predicted proteins | sample GuaBasSedimGuay4_FD_113735 | JGI IMG/M metagenome (GOLD analysis project Ga0164313, IMG submission 113735) | Subseafloor sediment microbial communities from Guaymas Basin, Gulf of California, Mexico - Guay4, Core 4569-4, 0-3 cm | ecosystem: Environmental > Aquatic > Marine > Hydrothermal vents...
CGTCACAGGCACCGCCGCCCACATCCCGGTCCAGTACGGGACGGTGCGGCTTGACCAGCCACGCTTCATCGCGCGCTGCCGCGCCCTCGGTCTACGGGTCGACTACTGGGTCGTGGACGATCCGCAGAAGGCGCGCCAACTGCTTGATGCCGGCGCCACCGGGATCATGAGCGACGACCCGGCTCTAATAGCGCCGGTCTTCGCCGGGCGCAAGTAATCAGTAATCAGTCATCAGTCATCAGATCGCGGCCTCGCCAGATCACTGATCACTAATGACTGGTCACTCACTCCATGAACAGGGGCGGCTATGATGCTTCCATGGCACGTAAGGCTTCTGGAGCGCCGCAGCCATCCGATCCCGACGCTGGTATTTGGCAGGGGCGTTCTATTGCGCGGGTGGCGGAGAGCCCGGACGGGATGATCATCCTGGTTGGCCGTGCCGCGCGCGACAACGACGTACTGTCACTCAAGCTGGCGGCGCCCAGGGACTTTTGGTTCCACGTTGCGGGGGAGTCGGGCTCGCACGTGGTGGTACGCAACCCGGAAAACCTGGAAGCTCTGCCGCGTGAGACCAAGCGCTTTGCGGCGGCGCTCGCCGCCGGCTACTCCAAGGCGCGACGAGGCGGCAAGGTGGCGGTGCACATGGCCCGCGCCGGTGATGTGACCAAACCGCGGGGCCTCGCCCCCGGCAAGGTCCACCTGCGGCGCTTCACGAGCTTGCACGCGAGCCCTCTCCGTCTCGACGACGAAGGAGATCAGAAGTGAAGACTTTCGGTTCCCAGAGCATGGTCGAAGATCTGACACGAGTCCTCGTCCGACGACCCGACGAAGCCTTCGGCGGTGCCGATCCGGTGCGCTGGCATTACGTCTCGCAGCCACAGCTCGACAAGGCCCAGGCCGAGCACGACGCCCTCGTCGCCACCCTGCGCGACGCAGGCTGCGAGGTGCTCTATCACTCGGCGGAGCTGCCCGAGCACGCCGACGCCATCTTCACCCACGACCCGGTCATCGTCACCGACCAGGGCGCGGTCGTCCTGCGCATGGGCAAGGAGCAGCGGCGGGGCGAGGAGGCCGCGATCGGGAAGACCCTCGAGGAGCTCGGGATTCCGATCCTCGCCACTCTCGAGGGCGAGGCAACCGCCGAGGGTGGCGATCTGCTGTGGCTCGACCATGACACGCTCGCCGTCGGCCGCGGCTACCGCACTAACGGCGAAGGCCTGCGCCAACTCACCGCGGCCCTCCGTCCCCTCGGGGTCGACACCCTCGAGGTTCAGCTTCCGCACTTCGACGGCCCGACCTCCTGCCTCCACCTGATGTCGTTGATCTCGATGCTCGACCACAACCTGGCAGTGGTCCACCTGCCGCTGCTGCCGGTACCGTTTGTAGAAGTCCTCGCCGACCGGGGGATCGCCCTGGTCGAGGTCCCAGAGGAGGAGTTCCCGACCATGGGGCCCAATGTGCTCGCGCTGGCTCCCCGCCAGTGCTTGACGATCGAGGGCAACCCGGTCACCAAAGAGAGACTCGAGGCCGCCGGCTGCAAGGTCCTCACCTACCGCGGCGACGAGCTCTCACTCAAGGCCGAGGGCGGTGCAACCTGTCTCACGCGTCCGATTCTCCGCACGACGTCTTTTTCGTGAAGATTGACACAGGTCAAGACCGGTCGTAGGTTCTTTGTGAGAACATCACCACCAGCGGGGGGTTCGACGTGGATCCAATCGAGACGCTGAGAAACGAACACGGTCTGATCCGGCGGTTTGTCGACCTCCTTTCGATGGCGGTCGCACGACTCGAGGTCGAGAACCCGCCTCCGCGCGCATTCTTCGACGACGGCATTGAGTTCGTCCGGGGATTTTCCGACGGTTTCCACCACAAGAAGGAAGAGCTCGTAATGTTCCGGCAGTTGGCGCAGAAGAAGAACGGCGCCATCGACGGCCAGATCGAGGCCCTCCGCTACCAGCACGACCAAGGCCGCGGGTTCATCGCCGCCATCGCGGGGGCGCTCGACGGGTATGCGGAGGGAAGCCCGGAGGAAACCTCCGTCGTGCGGGAGAACGCGGCCGCCTTCGCCTCGCTGCTCAAGCACCACATACACATCGAGGACCATATCTTCTTCCCCATGTCACGGGAAGCGATGACCGCAGAAGAGCTCGAGGCGCTGGGCGAAAAGTTCGAAAAGGTGCAGGAGGTCCACGGCGCCGACACGTTTGAGCGGTATCACAAGCTCGTCGTCAACCTCGATGTCATGCTGGCCGAGGCTTGATGCGCTCGGCCGACGAGTTTGCCGAGCAGGCCGGAGACTGGACTCTGATGAGGCTGCTGTTGGCACGGCCCAGCGACAACTGGCGGAAGCAGCTTCTGGCCGAGTCTGCAGACACGGTCGATCCGGAGCTCACGAGTGCAGTCCAAATGGCCCAGGCCGAGGGCAACGACTACTTCCACGAGGTTCTTTTCGGAGCCGACGGCCTCCTCACGTCGAGGGAATCGGACTACCGTTTCGAGCGTGACCGCGGAGCGGTCATCGCCGACCTCGAGGGAATGAGAGAGCGGTTCGGCTTTTCCTGGGAAGGCACCGAGCCGGCAGACCACATCCTGGCCCTGGTCGGGCTGATGGCGCACATCGTAACGCTGCAGGCGGAGGCGGTCCGAGACGACCGCATCGGTGAGGCCCTCTATCTCGAAGGCATCGCCGAGTGGCTTCGACGCGGCCACCTCGCCTGGTTCACCGAGCAGATCGCCGGCGCCCTGAACGCGACCCAGGTCTGCTACCTGTCCCACGTAGCACATGCCCTCGAGCAACGGGTCCTCCCGGCGGGCGAGCGCGGAAAGCCGGCGCGCCGACCTTCGGATTCGATCCGCGATCATAAACCCAAGAATTCATAAGGAGGCAGATATGAATCCTATCGAAATCCTGTCCAACGAGCACGGCCTGATTCGCCAATACCTCGACATCATGTCGATGGCGGCGGAGAAGATTGAAAACGGTCAGCGTCCGTCGGAGGCATTCTTTGAAAAGGGCGTTGATTTCGCCCGCACCTTTACCGACCAGTACCACCACTTCAAGGAGGAGTACGTGCTCTTCGTGCAGCTCGCACAAAAGAAACGGGGCGAGGTCGATGCCCAGCTCGATGCCCTGCGCTATGAGCACGAACGTGGGCGCTCACTTGTCACCAACATTGAAAATGCCGTGCCGGGTTATGCGGCGAGGGACCCGATCAAGACCGGTGAGCTGCTCGAGAACATCGCGGCCTACACCTCGCTCTTGCGCCACCATATCCACGTCGAAGACCACGTCTTCTATCCGATGGCGCGCAAGACACTAACCGCCGAGGAGTTCGAGGCCCTTGCGCCGGAGTTCGAAAAACAGCACGAAAAATACGGGCGCGACACTTTCGAACGCTGCCACAAGATGGTCGTGGACATGGGGTCGATGATCTCGCATTTGAGGTAAGAGCGCGGCCGAATGTCCGAGTAACGTTAAACGTTCAAACGTTGAACGTTAGAACGTTTGTCACCTCCAAAGGTCGATGCCGACTTTTGCGGGGGCTCCCGCCACTTCCCGAACCAGGCGCGGAACGAGATAGCCGGGCAGGCGATTCGTCAGCTCATTGTTGAGAAGGCTCGCCTTTTCCTCGGGCACCTCGAAGTGTGCGGCCCCCTCCACGGGGTCGAGCAGGTGCAGGTAGTAGGGAAGAACGCCGGCTTCAAAGAGCGCCTCGCTGAGATCGACGAGGACATCGGCTGAATCGTTGACTCCCGCCAACAGCACCGCCTGGTTGAGGAGGGTCACGCCTGTGGCATCGAGCGCGGCCAGAGAGCGCCTTACGTCCGAGTCAATCTCGTTGGCGTGATTGGCGTGCACTACCACTACCACCGGCACCTCGAGACTGCCGAGCCACGTGACCAGGTCCGTGTCCACTCTCTGCGGCAAAACAATCGGCAGCCGGGTGTGAATCCGCAGCCGCCGCACCGACGGCACCCCCGCCAAACCCCGTGCAAGCACCTCGAAATGCACGTCGGGGAGAGTCAACGGGTCGCCGCCGGAGAGGATCACCTCGGTGATCTCCGGATCGGCGGCGATCCGCGAGATCGTAGCCTCGAGGTCTCCTCCCGCGACAGCGTGATCGCTGTAGGAAAAGTGCCGGCGGAAGCAGTAGCGGCAATGGACCGCGCAGGCGCCGGTCGCCATCACCAGGGCGCGGCCGTGGTACTTGTAAAGCACTCCATCCGACGGGGAGTGCGTGAGCTCACCCACCGGATCGGTCGTGAACCCTCCGACCCGGATCATCTCTCGGTCGACCGGCAGAACCTGACGGAGGAGCGGATCGTCCGGATTTCCTCGCTGCATGCGCTCGATGAACCCTCGTGGTACCCTGAGCACGAAGCTGTGGGCGGAGCGCAAGGCGTCGGCTTGCTCGCCGAGGCATGATTCGTCAAGGTCGAGCAGCGCGAGCAGCTCGTCCAGGTCACTTACCGCATCGGCAAGGAGCCGCCTCCACACGCCGGCCGGCCAGGGTGCTGTATCAACAGTCGCCACGGAGCGCAGTCTCGCAGCTTCAGTATGATCAGCGCAAGCAGGGGGACACGTCAAGATGGCTACCTACAATCTGAATTCGGTCAAAGTTGGGCTCAAGATCCTGGTCGACCGCGATCCGTGCGTTATCGTCGGCACCGATGTCGTCAAGCCAGGTAAAGGCCAGGCATTCACAAAGGTCAAGTACAAGAACCTCAAGACCGGACGGGTCAACGAGAGGACCATCAAGGCCTCGGAGTCCTTCGACGGGGCCGACGTGATGGAAAAGGAAATGCAGTATCTCTACACCGACGGCCGAACCTGGACCTTCATGGACCAGGATAGCTACGAGCAGGTGGAGGCCGATGCGGCCGCGATCGGCGATATGCAACAGTGGATGAAGGAAGAGGATCTCTGCCTCGTCACCCTGTGGGAGGGCAATCCGATCGTCGTCACGCCGCCCAACTTCGTGTACCTCGAAATCACGGAAACCGATCCCGGCGTCAAGGGCGACACCTCGGGAGGCGGCAACAAACCGGCAACGCTGGAGACCGGCGCCGTGGTGCGGGTTCCCCTCTTCATCCAGATCGGCGAGAAAATCAAGGTTGACACGAGGACGGGGGAGTACGTTTCGAGGGCATAGGCCCGTGCCCGGTTTGATTTCGAATTTCGAATTTCGAATTTCGAATTTCCCACCCCCGCTTCCGGCAGGCGAGACGCCTGCCCCACAAAGGTCTCAGGATGTCTTGTGGGGCAGCCGTCCCGGCTGCCGTCCGGGCGGGTGGCAACTCAATACTCAGAACTCAAAACTCAAAACTCTTCTCGGCGTGGCGCGACAATGACCTCGAAACGCGACACCTGGCGCCCTACGGCTTCGAAGGAGATGCTTCGCCTGCGCGCGGAGATCCTCGCGAAGATCCGCTCGTTCTTCGCCGAGCGCGAGGTTCTCGAGGTGGTGACTCCCCTGCTCGCCTCGGCGCCGGTCACCGACCTCCACCTCCAGGCCCTGAGCTGTCGGTACCGCGGCCCCGGCGCCGATGGAGGACGGGATCTCTTTCTTCAGACCTCCCCGGAGTTCGCCATGAAGCGGCTGCTCGCCGCCGGCAGCGGGCCGATCTACCAGATCTGCAAGGCAATCCGCGACGGCGAGGCAGGCAGCATGCACAACCCCGAGTTTACGATCCTCGAGTGGTATCGCCCGGAATTGGATCACCACACGCTGATGGACGAGATCGACGAGCTTCTAAGCTCGATCCTCGGAGCGGATACCGGGGAACGGCTGACCTACGCCGAGGCGTTCGAGCGCCACGCCAGGATCGATCCTCTGCGGGCCTCGGCGGCACAGCTCGGATCCCGCGCCCGGGACCTCCTATCAGGCGAGGCTCCGAATCTCGGGGATGATCGCAACGGATGGCTGGACCTGCTGCTCAGCCACGCAGTCGAGCCTCAGCTGGGCAACGGCCGGCCGAGCTTCGTCCACGACTGGCCCGCCGATCAGGCGGCTCTGGCCCGTGTCCGTCCCGGCGACCCTCCGCTCGCCGAACGTTTCGAGGTCTATGTCGAGGGCGTCGAGCTGGCCAACGGTTACCACGAGCTCACCGACCCCGCCGAGCAGCGACGGCGGTTCGAGGCCGACATCGAGGCCAGACGGCTCGCCGGGCTTCCCACACCGCCGATCGACGTGCATCTCCTGGCCGCCCTCGAGCACGGCCTCCCAGAATGCGCCGGAGTCGCGCTGGGAGTCGATCGGCTGGTCATGCTGGCCGCCGGAACCCGCAACATCGCTGACGTCCTGGCCTTCCCGATCGACAGGGCATAGCCCGGCTTTCCCAGCTCGCTCCCCGAGAGGAGCCACCCTTGACATTGTTTGATCGATTCACCCTGCCGACTCGGAGAAGCGAGGCTTAAACAATGTCGAGAATGGCACCTCCGCCGCACGCGAGCCGTTTCCGAACGCGCGTCCCGTGCAAAATCCGAAATCCGAAATCCGAAATCCGAAATCCGCAAACGCTATACTCCCCCACATGATCCTCACCCTCATCGTCGTGTTCTCGGCCCTCTTCGTGGTGACCCACCTCGGCCTGTCGCACGGCGCAGTCCGCCAGGGCCTGGTGGACACGCTCGGGCTGTGGCCATTCCGGGGCCTCTACTCGCTGATCTCATTCCTCACTCTCGGTCCCGCTGCGGTCCTGTGGTGGCAAAACCGCCACCTCGGTCCGGTGCTGTGGGAGTTGCCCTGGTGGCCCGAGCGCATCATTGCCGCTCTGCTGGTTCTCTTCGGCCTGCTGCTCTTCTTCCAGTCGTTAGCGACCCCGAGTCCGGCCAGCATGGCACCGGCCAAAAACGAGGCCCGCGGCGTGCTCCGAATCACCCGCCACCCGATGAACATGGCCCTCGCTCTGTGGGGGCTCGCCCACCTCCTCGCCAACGGTACTCTCGGCGATGTGGCGTTCTTTGGTTCCTTCGTCATCGTGGGGGTCGTCGGCGCCTACCACATGGACGCCCGTTTGAAACGCGAGAAAGGTGAAGATTTCAGGGAATTCTGCAAACAGACCTCGGTGCTGCCGTTCGGCGTTATCCTCCGCGGCCGCAACCGTCTCGCCGTCGACGAGTTGTCATTCCCTCTCGCCGTTATCGCCATCGCGGTCTCTGTCGTGCTCACCTTTTTCCACGGCCGCTTCTTCGGCGGCGAGCTATTCTAAACAGCTGCCCGGGTAGGAATTTTCTCGAGTTCCTTTGCAAGGTCGTGCTCTACATGCCACAGATCGAAATTGCTCTGCATGTTGAGCCACAACTCTGGTCCGTTACCGCAGTACCTGCCCAGTCTCATCGCCATCTCTGCGGTGACCGCCCGCTCATTGCGGAGAATCTTGTACAACTGCTGACGGCTGACGCCCAGCTCCCGTGCCGCCTCCGCCACACTCACCTTCATCGCCGGCAACACGACCTCCCGGAGCAGGGTGCCTGGGTGACTTGGTTCTCTCCGAAATTTTCCAGCCATCAAAATGCTCCTCATCTCCTGTTCCACTCTACGTTCAGCGGTACTGCTCCAATTCCACCCGATGAGCCTCCCCATCATGAAACTCAAATGTGATGCACCATGGGCCGTTGACATGGATCGAATAGCGTTCCGGAGGCCGGCCCCGCAACTTGTGGAAGGCGAATCCCGGCACATTGAGATCCGACGGTTTGGTGGCGGCCTCAAGAGCGTCGAGCACGATCACAGCGCGGGTCTGAAGATCCGGACGGACTCGCCTGCTCTTACCGGTCTTGAACAACTCACGGAGACCCTTGTGCCGCCACGTTCGTATCACAATCCAAATGTAAACCGCGGGTTGTCATTTGTCAACCCATAGTTGACACCATCAGAAACCTCCGCGGCGCCTTGGAGAAGGGCCACGGCCGTGTATTCCAATTCCTAATTCCTAGTTCCTAGTTCCTCGTTCCTAATTCAGCAAAGCTATACTCCTCTGATGACAACCGCCGCCGCCATCATCATCGGTGACGAGATCCTGTCAGGGAAGGTGCGCGATGCCAACAGTGCCCCGCTGATCGATCTTTTTGCCGATATCGGGGTCGAGCTGCAGAGGATCTCCTGCATCGGCGACGCTGAGGAGGACATCATCGCCGAGGTCCGCTCGTGCTCCGAGCGATACGATGCGGTGATCACCTCCGGCGGCGTCGGGCCCACGCACGACGACCGCACGGTAGCTGCCATTGCGACGGCCTTTGGCGTCGACGTCGAGCGCCACCCGGAGCTGGTGGAGATGATCCACGCATGGTGGGGAAAGCGCTTCACCGAAGCGGCGCTGCGGATGGCGGAGATTCCCGCCGGCAGCCGGCTCATCTACTCCAACGACGGGCTGATACCGATGGTGGCGTTTCGCAACGTCTACATCTTCCCCGGTATTCCCCGTCTCTTTGCAGCCAAGATCGAAGCCCTTCGCGGAGAGCTCGACGGGTCTCCCAGACACCGGGCCGATCTCTACCTGAGCGCCGACGAGAGCGCGATCGCGGATAGGCTGGCCGCCGTCGATGAGGCATTCCCCGAGGTCAAGATCGGCAGCTACCCCCGATCCGAAGGGGAGGATCATCGCGTGTGGATCACGGTGGAGGCCGGTGACGCGGGCAGCGTGAACACTGCCGTCGATGGCCTGCTCGAGGCCTTGTCGGCGGACGACGTGGTTCGGGTCGTGCGGCCCGTATAACATCGTTAGAACGTTTCAACGTTAAACGTTAGAACGTTCGGGTACCTTCGGAATGCTCGTTCCGGAAAATTGGTTTTGGGGTGCAGAGATGAAGGTTTCGGATCAGCAAGCCGCTCGGTGGTCGGAGTATGTCGAGGATGTGCGTCTGAGGCCGGAGACACCGTTCCCGGATCAGTGGGCGCGATTCAACGAAATCTTCGCCGATCGCGACCCCGCTCTTCCGCCCCCTCCGGTGTGGATCCCCGACCGCGAACGGCTGGAGGAGTCCAACCCCGCTGTGTTGATGCGCGAGCTCGGAATCGACGACTATTCGGAGCTCCATCGCTGGTCGGTCGAATACCGGGCCGACTTCTGGCTGCATGCGATCGAGCGACTCGGCATCAATTTCACGCACCGGCCGGACAGTATTCTCGATCTCTCCGACGGGCCTACTCAACCACGATGGCTCCCCGGAGCCGAGCTGAACATCGTCTCGAGCTGCTTCCAGCCGTCCGACTGTACGATTGCGGTAGCCATCGGACGCGAGGGCAGTGACACGGTGGAGACCGTCACCTACGGCGAGCTCGAAGCGCTAGTCAACCGGGTGGCCAACGGGCTCGTCGCCCAGGGATTCTCCGCCGGCGACGCCATTGCGCTGTACATGCCCATGAACCTCGAGTGCGTTGCCGCCTATCTCGGCATCATCCGCGCCGGGTGTGTCGTGGTCTCGATAGCCGACAGCTTCGCACCGCCCGAGATCCGAAGCCGCCTCGAGATCGCCGATGCCGCCGGTATCATCACGGTCGACCAGTTCACGCGGGGCGGACGGGCCATCGCACTGTATGACAAGGTCCGCGAGGCGGGCACAACCAGGGCAATCGTCATCACCGAGGACGGGCACAAGCCCATCGATCTCCGGCCGGGCGATCTGAGATGGCATGACTTTCTCGGTAACGACGCCACCTTCAATACGGCGGGCGCCGATCCGCACGCCGTGACCAACATTCTCTTCTCCTCCGGCACCACCGGCGACCCCAAGGCCATCCCCTGGACCCACCTGACGCCGATCAAGGCCGCCATGGACGGCCACTTCCACCAGGATATCCGGCCCGGGGACGTTGTTGCATGGCCGACCAACATCGGCTGGATGATGGGGCCGTGGCTGATCTACGCCACCCTCATCAACCGCGCGTGTATCGCCCTGTACGAGGGTCTCCCGTCGGACAGTGGATTCACCAACTTCGTGCGCCGGGCCGGGGTCAGCATGCTCGGGGTCGTGCCGTCGCTGGTGCGGGCGTGGAAGGATTCCGGCGCCGGCGACGGCGTCGACTGGTCGATGATCCGCACCTTTTCGTCAACCGGCGAACCATCCAACCGGCGCGACTCCCTGTGGCTGATGAGCCGCGCCGGCTACCGCGCGCCGATCATCGAGTACTGCGGCGGCACCGAGATCGGCGGCGGCCACCTGACCGGCACCGTCGGGCAGCCGGCCTCGCCCGGCACCTTCTCGACTCCGGCGCTGGGGCTCTGCGTGGTGGTTCTCGACGATGAGGGCCTCCCGGTGGCCAACGGCGAGGAGGGAGAGCTCTTCCTCGTGCCGCCGTCGATCGGCCTGTCGCAGGAGCTTCTCAACCGCGACCATGATGCCGTGTATTACGCCGGCTGTCCGGCGGGACCCAACGGCGAGGTGCTGCGCCGCCACGGCGACCAGGTCGAGAGCCTGCCCGGCGGCTACTTCCGGGCCCAGGGCCGCGCCGACGACACCATGAATCTCGGCGGCATCAAGGTCTCGTCGCTCGAACTCGAGCGGGTCCTCGAGCACCACCCAGCGGTCTTCGAGTCGGCTGCGGTGGCAGTCCAGCCGGAGGGCGAAGGGGCGGAGCAATTGGTGGTCTTCGCGGTGCTGAGAGAAAATGCCGATGTCGCAGACTTGCGGCGCGAGCTCAGGTCGAATCTGGCCTCAGAGCTCAACCCCCTCTTCAAGATCCACGATCTCGTGATTGTCGATGCCCTCCCCCGCACCGCTTCCAATAAGCTCATGCGACGCGAGCTGCGTCAGCAATACCGGTTATAACAGCAGTCGAGCGCCTTCATCGCGTAAGGTTCTCATGAACGAAACGTTCAAACGTTTGAACGTTGAACGTTTGAACGTTGCCCCGTTCTGATACTCTCCGCACATGTACCTCGACGATCTCTCGACACCATGTGCGTTGGTGGATCTCGATCGTCTCGAGGCCAACGCACAACGGATGGCGGAGAAGGCGCGGCGGCTCGGCGTTCGTCTCCGGCCCCACGTTAAAACCCACAAGTGCGTGGAGGCGGCGCGGATCCAAACTGCGGACGCCTTCGGAGGCATCACGGTCTCCACCCTTGCCGAGGCCCGTGCCTTCGCCGCTGGGGGATTCACCGACATCACCTATGCAGTTCCTGTCGCCCCGCGGAAAATCGCCGAGGCTGCCAACCTCAATGACGAGATCGACGCCCTCAACATCCTCGTCGACCATCTCGACACCGTTCGCGCCGTTGAGGAGACGGCCGCATCCCGAAGCACCGTCCTGCCGGTCTTTCTCGAGGTCGACTGTGGCGGAGGCCGCACCGGCGTCGATCCCGAGTCCGAGGCGACCCGGGCCCTCGCACGGAGGCTCGCCGAATCCACAGTCATCGACTTTCGCGGCCTGCTCACCCACGCCGGCCACTCCTACCTGACGCGCAACCGCTCCGAAGCCTTCGAGACCGCGTGTGAGGAGCGCAATGTCATGGCCACCCTCGCAGCCGAGTTGAGAGACCTGGGTCTGGAGTTTCGCGAGGTCAGCGTCGGCGCCACGCCCACCATGCGCGCGATCGACGACCTCACCGGCGTCACCGAGGTCCGTCCCGGCAACTACATCTTCTTCGACGCCTTCCAGTCCACGATTGGCAGCTGCGAAACTGACGAGATCGCCTTCTCAGTTCTGGCCACCGTTATCAGCGTGCATCCGGAGCACGACCGTGCCGTGATCGACGCAGGCGCCGTCGCCCTCAGCAAGGACCCCGGGCCGACCCACGTCAATCCCGACTGTGGCTTTGGCGTGCCGGTCGCGCTGGAAGACCAGCACCCGCTGCCCGGCCTCCGACTCACCGCCCTGACCCAGGAGCACGGCACCCTTTCGGGCCCCGGGGTCGAGGCCCTCCGGCCCGGCACGCGCATCCGAATCGTCCCCAATCACTCCTGTCTCGCCGCTGCCTGCTTCGAGAGCTACCACGTCCTTCGAGGCACCGAGGTGGTCGACGAGTGGCGCCCGGTGAAAGGCTGGTAAGGCCCACTCACCCAGATAGCAGATGCCAGATGTCAGATGCCAGATATCTGACAGGTGAAACGGGTGAGCGGGCGGATCTGGTGTCCGGAATCTGGAATCCGGCACCTGGAGGGCGGGGGGCCGGGAACGCTCATTTCATTGTATTTTTGGCTATTATCATGTATGATAATAGCATGGATTGCCCCACGAATATATCTCGCCAACTCGGTGCGCGGCGCAAGGACCTGGGCCTTTCGCTCGTTCAGGTCGCCCGGCGGGTGGATACGTCTCCGGCCACCCTGTCGCGGTATGAGAACGGCTGGTCGCGCTTCGAGGTCTACACCCTCCGCAAGCTGGCGACCGCACTCGATTGCGAGCTCGTTGTGCGGTTGGAGCCGAAAAAGAGGAGCGAAATTCGCCCGCAAAGGTCCGATGTCGTCAAGAAGCTGCGGCGTCTGTTTTGGGATCAGGACCTCACCGTCCACCATTTGGAGGAGAACCCGATGTGGGTCGTGGAACGGGTGCTGGAGTACGGCAATCTTGAAGACGTCCACCACCTGGCGGTACACATGGGAAGGGACACGTTTCTGCGTTACGTCAGCGGAACCCGCTTCTCATCGGACAGAACCCGCGCATTCTGGCAACAGATACTCTCCAGAGAAGGAATGACATGCACGAGAAAGTACTCCCGCGAGGAAGCCGCGACCTCCTGGCGAAGCTCGAGTCGCTGAAGAGCCTCCATCTCGAGGGATGGACGCTCGCCGGCGGCACCGGGTTGGCGCTGCAGATGGGTCACCGCATCTCCGAGGACTTCGACTTCTTCCGAACCGACTTGATGGACGTGGACAGACTCCACGAGGTCCTTCGTCTGGTCGGTGAGGTCGAGACACTCCAGGAGGACGACCGCACCCTGACCGCGCTCGTCTCCCAGACCAAGGTGTCGTTCTTCTCCGTACCCGACCCGTTCCTGTTCCCCGGACAACCCTACGTGTTCTTCCGGCTCGCCGACCCTCGGGACATCGCCCTGATGAAGCTGGCAGCGATCTCGGGCCGGGGTAGCCGCAAGGATTTTATCGACCTGTACCTCATTCTCCGCGGAGGCCTCTCGCTCGAAGAGTGCTTCCGGTGGCTTCCGCAGAAATACGGCCAAGGACGAAGCAACGCATACCATATTCTCAAGAGCCTGACCTACTTCGAGGATGCAGAATCCGAGCCAATGCCGAGAATGCTCGAGCCCTTTGATTGGGACGAGTGCAAGGCATTCTTCGTCCGCGAGGCGCACGCCATCGTGCTGCCATAGTCCGCCCTTCTTCTGAACGCCGTGGGCGTCCGTTCGACGAGCGCACGAACGGGCTCGGATCGTAGAGGCACCTCGGTTATTCTTGGGGCGAGGAGGCGAAGCTGAAACCCGAAGACATCGTACGGCGTGACCTGACCACACTGATTCGGCCGCTCGAGATTTTCCGAGGATATCGACGGACTCAGGTGCGTGGCGACGTAATCGCGGGTTTGACGGTCGCAGTGGTCGCCATTCCCCAGTGCATCGCCTACGCCTCGATCGCCGGGTTGCCGCCCTCCTATGGGCTCTACTCGGCGGTTGTCGCTTCGATCGCAGGCGCGCTGTGGGGTTCGTCGCGCTATCTCTCGACCGGTCCCACCAACGCGATTTCGATTCTCGTCCTCTCGATTCTGACCCCGCTCGCCGCGATCGGCGCTCCCGAGTATCTGGTTGCCGCAAGCATGATGGCGGTGATGGTCGGAGTCTTTTGCATTGTCTTCAGCTTTGCCGGTCTCGGCATGCTCGTTAACTTTGCATCAAGAGCTGTCCTTCTGGGGTTCACTGCCGGCGCCGGCGTTCTGATCGCGGCCGGCCAGCTTAAGAACCTCTTTCGCCTCGATGTTCCACGCAGCCCCCACCTGCTGAGTACGCTTGCCAAGGTCGTCGACGCCATCGACGAGACCCATGTCCCCAGCCTCGCCCTCGGTGCCGGAACGATCGTCGTGATTCTCCTGCTGGGGAGGTTTTACAAGCGACTACCGGGCGGTCTTTTCGCCCTGATCGGTGCCGGAGTGGTGGTTGCCGTCTTTGGGGTCGACCGCCTTGGTGTTGCGGTTGTGGGGGAAATACAGCGGACCGTGCCGCAAGTGACGGGATTTCCGCTCGGCTGGATGATCGAGCTAGACCTCGTCGGGGCTCTCGTGACCGGCTCGCTGGCGGTTGCTGCGCTGGGGCTGGTCGAGGCGGTGTCGATCGCACGCGAGATCTCACGCCAAAGTGGTGAGCGGCTGGACGTCAACCAGGAGCTCGTAGGTCAGGGAATCGCGAATATCGCTGCCGGGCTCTTCAGCGGCTACGCGTGCTCCGGGTCGTTCACCAGATCGGCGGTGAACTACCAATCAGGTGCGCGGAGCCAGATGTCGAGCGTCTTCGGCGGGCTCTTCGTGCTCGCCGGGGTGCTCGCCTTTGGGCCGCAGGCAGCGTATCTGCCGAAAGCAGCCCTTGCCGGGTTGATCATGGTCATTGCCTACCGGATGGTCGATTGGCACGGCGTTCGGCGGGTGATCCGGACATCCCGGCCCGAGACCGGGATCATGGTCGCAACCTTTGCCGCAACCCTGGTCCTTCCGCTCGAATTCGCTGTCCTCGCCGGGGTCATCCTGTCGCTCGCAATTTACATCTACCAATCGAGCCTGCCGACGGTTCATACCGTCGTACCGAGCGAAAACTTCCGCCACTTTGTCGAAAAGGAGGAAACTCCTGCCTGCCCGCAACTCGGGGTGATTAATATCCGCGGCGCCCTCTTCTTCGGGGCCGCCAGCCACGTCGAGGACGAGCTGCTCCGCAACTACGAGACAAACCCCGGCCAGAACCAGCTGCTCCTGCGCATGCACGGCGTCTTTCAGTGCGACCTCTCCGGCATCGATGTGCTCGAGGGCATTCTCCGTCTGTACCGGGATGCGGGCGGTGATGTCTACCTCGTCCAGGTACGGCCCGATGTGCGTCAGCTGATGCGGGTTTCCGGTTTCGAGGAGCTCATCGGCGAGGACAACTTCCTCAAACAGGAGGAGGCCATCGAATGGCTCTTCGAGAACGCCATCGATCCCGCCGTGTGCATCTACGAGTGCGAGCACCGGGTGTTTGCCGAGTGCCAACCACTCGAAAAGCACCTCTACGACATCCGCCTGCCGGCCTTTCCAACCAGGTTCCGCTACCCCGAACTGCAGCTCAACGTTCCGGATTTTGAGGATGGCCTGCGTCGGCACGGTGGCAGCGCGCTCCTCGTCGATGTTAGGGAGCTCGAGGAGTACGAACGAGGCCACCTGGCCGGAGCCGAGCTCTATCCCCTACGCCACATCATCGAGGACGCCGAGAAGCTCCCTCATGACCGCCCGATCTTCCTCATCTGCCGGTCCGGGCGTCGGTCAACGCGCGCCATGCACTGGCTGATCGGTCTCGGCTTTGAAGACGTTCACAACCTCAAGGGCGGTCTCCTCAGCTGGAAGGCTCTCGGCCGCCCAGTCGAGGTTGATTAGGATCTCCCGATCACCAGCCGTAGGTAAAGGCCAGTCCGTAGACCCAAACCTTCTCGTTGTTCACGAAGTCGAGATTGAGGTTTGGGACGATCCCGAAGCTCTCGCCTAGGTGGATGTCGTAGCCGGCGCCGAGCCGGAGCAGGAAGTACGTGGCGTCCTTGTCGGTTCCGCCACCCTCGCCCGACTTCCGGTGGCCGTCCCCGTCCCTACCCTGGTGAAACTCCACCCCCGCCGCCGCCAGCAGCTGGAGGTTTCCGAGCGTCCTCTTCGTCATCGTTTTCGACCCCCATGGCCGGCACCGCGACCAGCGCCAACATGAGCAACCCGGCCCCCGCTGCGCGGAAAACACTCATGAAATCTTCCTCTCGAAAATCCAGTTTGCACCGATTCGGAGACCGTGGCTGCGGCACATCAGAATAGGTAGCCGACCGATGTCATGATGCCATACCCAGACTCTATGGACCATGGAGGTCCGATCTCCGTCTATCCGACGTGATCAGGTCGAAAAAACTCCTCAACTCCCTGAGGTCCGGATCATCAGCTCACAAACTGGTGGGCGCGATACTCGCTCGGTGAAACGCCGGCCCAGCGGCTAAACGCGCGGGTGAAGTGGGCGGGGTCGGAGTAGCCGAGACTGAGGGCGATATCGGTGAGCCTGATGCCCCGGTCTCTGAGCTGGGGCACGGCCATCTCGAGCCGGACCTCGTCGACCAGCCGCGAGAAGGTGAGGCCTTCCGAGGCGAGCCGGCGTTGGAGCGAGCGCACGCTCATGCCTGCCGCTTCCGCCACGGTCTCGATCTTTGCGTGTCTGGAGGGAAGATAGGTCGCGATCACCTCACGAAGCGAACCAACAAAATCCGCAGCAGGCGGCTTCGGCGGCGCCTGCTCCCCGGATCGTCCTAAAGCGAGCGACCCCCGCCGACCATTTTGTGGCAACATCTTGCTCATCAGCTTTCGCGGAATGGGTATGGCAAGGATGGGACAGCCGAACCGCACGTTCAGCTGCGCCAGCGGTTCGAAGTCCCCGAGCACCCGTTCGTCCGTTGACTGCAGCCACAGCTCACCGGGCTGCCAGCCGGGGCCCGTGACCTGCCGGACTGTCTGCAACATGAGTTCGACGAGGTAGAGCTCGATCTGTTGGCGCCCGTCTTTCTGACCATCGATCTTTTCGCGGCAGAACCAGATGTCATCGCCTCTTCGTTCGATCCAGAAAAACGCCCTGGAGTACTCCCTGAGCGCCTCGGCGCAAAAGGTCTCTAGGGCCTGGTGAAGGGTCGGCGCCCCGGACACCCGGTTGCCGAATGCGCCGTGATCTTCCAGCTTGGTTCGGCCCGCCACCAGGCCGAGGTCGGTTTGGCCGGTGGCGCATGCCGCCTTCCCCGCAAAGTCGAAGAGCTGCTGCGCCGGATGAAGCGAATCCGGGTTTTCGAGAATCCCCACCGGGATTTTCACCGCCTCGAGCAGACGCTGTGGGCGCACGCCCGTCCGCTCTACCGCGGCGGCAAAGGCCTGCAGGTACCTCGCACGAATCAGGGGTATGGCGTCCAAATTCTTCTTTCTCGATGGTCAACACCGAAGCAATATCACGTGTTCCCAGGATTCTTTGCTCGGGATGACCTCCAAAATACTGCCATCTTGCTTACCATATTTCAACCAATGAAGAGCAATTCTTGCCTGCGACCTGGACCCGGCCGGTCGAGTGGCTGGCACCAAATGGCAAGCACAATCCCCTGCGCTCGGAGATACTGTCCCGCGCACCCCGGAATGACCTGACATATCGAAGGCGTTTCAGATCACAGGAAAAACACCAAGGAGGAAGATGATGAGATTGAAAAAGGTTTGGAGTCTGATATTTGGTGGGGCAACAGGAATAATGCTCATTGCCAATATGGGTTTGGCTACTGAGTATGATGTCGTCATTCTGAACGGTCGAGTGATGGACCCGGAGACGATGTTCGACGCCGTCCGAAATGTCGGTATCAAGGACGGCAAGATCGTCACTATCACCAAGGAGACGATCCGCGGCAAGCAGACCATCGACGCCACAAATCATGTGGTGGCGCCGGGGTTCATCGACACCCAGCAACACTCGGCCGGCAGCCTGTGGGGTGTCAGGGTCGGCTTGCGGGACGGTCTGACCACACCGATGGACTTCGAGATCGGTGCCATCAACGTGGCCGCCTGGTACGCCGAGCGCGAGGGGAAATGGCCGGTGAACATCGGCACGGTCGCCGCGCACGAGTACCACCGTATGAGGGTGATGGACAAGATGCCGCTCCCCGATCCAGTGGATGTCTGGCGGCTGGGTGAGTTCCGTGGTCAGTCGTACGAGGAGAACGACATTCCTGACTGGGCCGATACAAAGGCTTCGCTGGATCAGATGAACCAGATTCTGGCGGGACTGGACGAGGAGCTCAGGGCCGGGGCGCTCGGAATCGGCTCGACGATGGGCTACATGCAAAACGGCGTGACGACCTTCGAGATGTTCCAGGTACAGAAGGTGGCGGCAAACTACGACCGCACCTTTGCGTCCCATGTCCGCCTGCTGGGCAACACGAGCCCGCCGACGGAGGGTACGCTGGGAGGGCTCGAGGAGATTGCCAACGGGGTCGCCCTGAACCAGCCGTTCATCTTGAGCCACAACAACAACTTCGGTTGGTGGGAGATCGAG
>Ga0164313_10002030_pt1 | contig 18171 bp, 18 predicted proteins | sample GuaBasSedimGuay4_FD_113735 | JGI IMG/M metagenome (GOLD analysis project Ga0164313, IMG submission 113735) | Subseafloor sediment microbial communities from Guaymas Basin, Gulf of California, Mexico - Guay4, Core 4569-4, 0-3 cm | ecosystem: Environmental > Aquatic > Marine > Hydrothermal vents...
AAAAAATGCGTGCCATGTACGAAAATGGGACGATGTAAAAGTAAAGTATTTTTGCTTTATAATAACGTAAGAAAGTAAAGGAGTTTTATGAATTGGGGAAAAGTTTTTTATATATTTTTTACGTTGATGTCATTGACGACATCAGCAGCATTTTTATATGAAAACAGTGCAGTAGCACTGTTTATTGCAGGTTCAGTGAATATTATTTCTACCTTGATGAAAATAGGGGTAAGAAATATACTTTCAGCAGAACTGTTAGCTGGTTCACTTGTTGCTGACTTGCACCTTATACCTGCATTTTTTGCATTACAGTTTTACGATAACTATGCTTTGGCAGTCGGGCTTGTAATAGGTGCTGTGATAGCAAATGTTTATACTATTATTGTATCTATGATAGAGAGTGGAAAGGAAAAGGCAGACTTCTGATTGTAGAAGGTGAAGAGAGCAAAGCTCACTTCACTATGCTGTATCAACTTTAGCAATCGACCCAAACAACTAGTTGCTTTTGTACCTTTTACATACATACTATACACATTCGTATGGTATTTTACTTTAATCTATATGCTTTAAGGGGAAAGATTTGATAACGATACCTACACTTTACGGAAATGATACTGAAGAGAAACGAAAAGAGATCAAAGACTATTTTCAGTACTGTTATAAACGCTATGAATCACTTTTTACACTTGTTTCAGATGAAAAGGCTTATTTCCAAAAATCAGATCCTCTTCGTCATCCCATAATTTTTTATTATGGACATACCGCTACCTTTTTCATAAACAAACTTAAATTGGCTAAGATCATTGATGAACGAATAGATCCAAAACTCGAATCTCTATTTGCTGTGGGCGTTGATGAAATGTCCTGGGATGATCTAAATGAAAAACATTATGATTGGCCTAGCTTAGCAGAGACACAGTATTATCGTGATGAAGTCTATACACTTGTTTCTGAACTTATAGATACACTTCCATTAGAGTTACCTCTTACTCAAGAATCCCCTTGGTGGGTGATCATGATGGGAGTAGAGCATGAAAATATCCATGTTGAAACCTCTTCAGTACTCATACGACAACTTCCTTTTGAATTTGTGAGAGAAGATAAAGAGTGGAAAGAGTGTAAAATGTATGGGGCTGCACCCAAAAATCATCTTTTAGATGTAAGTGCAGGTACTGTGAGATTAGGTAAAGGTAGTGATGCCAAACTCTTTGGATGGGACAATGAATATGGTAAACATCAAACACATATTCCCGAATTTAAAGCTGCAAAGTATCTTACTTCAAATGCTGAGTATTTAGCATTTGTCGATGATGATGGTTACAATAATGATATTTTTTGGTGTAAAGAGGGCAAAGCATGGCGTGACTATGTAAAGGCAGAATACCCTCTGTTTTGGAAAAAAAGAGATAATGAGTATGTACTACGTACAGTAAGTCGTGAAATACCTTTACCACTCTCTTGGCCTGTTGAAGTAAACCATTTAGAAGCAGCAGCATTTTGTAAATGGAAAAGTGTCAAGACGGGTACAACTATTACATTACCGACAGAAGATGAATATATTAGACTGCGTGATGAAAGTGGAGTTGCATCCTATTTGGAATGGAAAGATAAAAAAAAGACTATAGCCAACATAAATCTTGAAGATTATGTCTCGTCTGTGCCTATAGACAGACATCAGCATGGTGATTTTTATGATATCATCGGGAATGTCTGGCAGTGGTCACGTACCCCTATCTATCCATTTAAAGGATTTAAAGTACATCCTATTTATGATGATTTTACCGTACCTACTTTTGATGGGAAACACAATCTTATTAATGGCGGTTCATGGATCTCTTGCGGCAATTTGGCCACGCAAAAAAGTCGTTATGGGTTTAGAAGACATTTTTATCAGCATGCAGGATTTAGATATATTCAAAGTGACTATGAAGAAAAAGTAGTGACTGACTACTATACCACTGACAGTATCATTTCACAGTATTGTCACTTTGGCTGGGGTGACAATGTGCTAAATGTAGAAAATTATCCTGCACGTTGTGCCCAGATCGCTTTAACCTACATGAAAGACAAACCAAGAGTTAAGGCTTTTGATATAGGATGTGCCATAGGAAGAAGTACCTTTGAGCTGGCCCGCGGTTTTGATGAAGTGATAGGTGTGGATTTCTCTGCAAGGTTTGTACAGGAAGCTGAAGTCTTAAAACAAAATGGTGTATTGCGCTATACGATGCCTACCGAAGGTGAACTGGAAAGTTTTTATGAAGTACAGCTTTCAGATTTTGATTTAGAAGAAGCGCAGGGGAAAGTTACATTTTGGCAGGCGGATGCCTGTAATTTAAAGCCAATTTATAAAGACTTTGATCTTATATTTGGCGGTAATCTTATCGACAGACTGTATGATCCAAAGAAGTTTTTAGATTCACTCCCAGAACGTTTGAATGAAGGAGGAGTACTTATTTTGACATCTCCTTATACCTGGCAGGAAGAATCCACCCCTAAAGAAAAATGGATAGGCGGTTATAAAAAAGATGGTGAAAATGTTTCTACCTTAGATGGGTTGCAAGAGATACTAGGACAAGATTTTAAATTACTTGATACCAAAGATGTTCCTTTTGTGATACAAGAGACAGCAAGAAAACATCAACATACTATAGCACAGATGACAATTTGGCAAAAAATATAAGATGGCAAAAATGATGTTTGAAGCCATAAACCGTCAAGGCACATACACTACAAAATATGATGATGCCAAGAAGAAGTTTGGAACGGATGATCTCTTGCCTTTATGGGTTGCAGATATGGATCTGGCTTCACCCCTGTGTGTGCAGGAAACGATCAGAAAAAGAGCAGCGCATCCTTTGTACGGCTATACCGTCTACCCTGATGCGTATTATGAAGCGATCCAAAACTGGATGATGAAGCGTTTTGACTGGACTGTCGATAGAGAGAGTATCGTGCCTTGTTATGGTGTGGTGCCTTCAATCAATTTTGCGATCACTGCTTATAGTAAAGAGGATGATGGAATCATGATCCAAACACCTTTATATCCTCCTTTTGCCGGTTCCGTTAAACATAAAAAAAGAAGAGTATTTGATAATACACTGCTGTATGAAAATGGCAAGTATCAGATAGACTTTGAGGATTTTGAAGCCAAAGCCAAAGAATCAACACTCTTTTTACTCTGTTCCCCGCACAATCCAAGTGGACGGACATGGAATAAAGAGGAGTTGGAAAAAATCATCGATATCTGTATTGAACATGATGTGATTATCATCTCTGATGAGATACATGCTGATGTGATCTATGAAAAAATGCATCACTCTGTGGGGTCTTTTGAGAAGATGAAACATCGATGTGTCATCTTAAATGCACCTTCCAAGACATTTAATATTGCAGGACTCAATACTTCTTTTGCTATAATTCCAGATAAGAAGTTACGAGAGGCCTATAGGCTTGAGCAGAATAAGTCCGGTATTACCAATGGAAATCCTTTTGGTATAGAAGCTTTGATATCTGCCTACAGTGAGGGTGAAATGTGGTTAGAACAGCTTAAAGTACATTTAGCCTCTAATATCTCTTGTGTAAAAACATTTTTGCTAAAGCATCAGTTACCTATAGATGCTGTACCGACAGAAGCTACTTTTTTAATGTGGCTTGATTGTAAAAAAATGGGCCTGTCTCATGAAGCATTGCTTCATTTTTTTATTGATGATGCAAAACTTGGCTTGAATGACGGAAAAAGTTTTGGCAAAACAGGAGAAGGTTTTATGCGTTTAAATATAGGGACATCAAGGAAGATTTTGGAAGAAGCTATGGAACGGTTATTACATGCCTATAGGGAGAAACTGTGAGAAGTATCTTTTTTGTCTATTTTATGCTTTCGCTCTGGCTTTATGCGATGCCTCAGGCAATCATCGAAGAGATACGAAAATCGGGTATATCAAAGAAGGATGTGAGTATTTACATCAAGGAAACAGGTAATGGAGGGAAGGTCGTTGCTTCTCTTAATGCAGGAAAGACACGTACACCAGCATCTGTGATCAAGGTTCTGACCACCTATGCAGCTATTTTGAAATTGGGTTTTGATTATCGTTGGCCAACAAAATTCTACACGACGGGTACGTTGAAACAAGGGGTATTAAAAGGGGATCTGCTCATTAAAGGCTTTGGGGATCCGAGTTTAAATGACAGGGATCTTGAAGATATCGTCGCTTCCATCCGTGCAAAAGGTATACGTAGTATCACAGGGAATATTGTGATTGATAGAAGTTATTTTAAAGTAGGTACTAAAAATACTTCAGGTTTTGATAAGCATATCTACAGTGCTTATAATGCCATGCCGGATGCCATGATGTTCAACGAACGAGTCAGTACAGTTTGTGTTACTCCAAACAAAAAATCTGTGTATAAAAAAAATGCAGATGGAAGTTACAAAGTTGTCAACCAGTTAAAATATGTCAACAAACCTTGTAAAGGAAGATACTCTTGGCCAGGTGTCAAGATAACCCATAGCCAATCCACACCTACCGTGATTTTAAAAGGGAGTATCTCTAAGCGATGCGGGAAACGTAATGTTTGTAATGTTTTGACTAAACCATATAAATCATTTTATTATGCACTCAAAGAGAAACTTCGTGCTAAAGGTGTAAAAGTGTCAGGTACCTTACGCTTACAAAAGATACCTAAAAATGCCAAAGATCTTTTGACTTATTATTCTGATTCTTTGGAAAAAATTGTTTCCAAAACAGCTAAAAAAAGTAATAATCTTTATGCCCGTCATCTCTTGCTTCTGTTGGGAGCAAAAGTATATGGTGCTCCTGCAACCTTGCAAAAAGGAAGAGATGCTGTCGCTAAAATACTGCGTTCCAAAGGGGCACTGGGTCACGGTACACTCATGGTAGACAATGGAAGCGGTCTTTCCCGTATAGCAAAAATGACAGCAAAAAACCTAGCAGACATGTATGATAATGCTTATGATCGCTATGGATCACGATGGATGAAAACACTTTCCATAGCGGGAGTAGATGGAACAATAAAACGACGTTTTAGACATACGGTGGTAAAAAACCGTGCTTGGATGAAAACAGGTACTGTCCGACGGGTTAAGAACATAGGGGGATATGTTAAAAATAAGGCTGGTAAACTCTACACAGTTGTGATACTTGTTAACAGTACCAGGGCACGTTATCATGGGGCAAAACTGCAAAATGAGATCATCAAATGGTTAGTAAAGACTACAGCAAAACCGACCAGAAGATCCTCCATTCGCATATTGAAAACATCAAAGGCAGTCTCTCCAAAGAGTAAAGCTTCAAAAAATAATGTTAAAAATGTATTTTCACAACTTGAACCAAAGTTTCCAGAATATAATAGAGAAAGTTTGATAGAAAGATACTATGTACAGGTCGGTTCTTTTGCTGAAATGCCGGAGAAGCAGTATTTACAAAAAATAGAAGCATTGAAACTACGTTACAGTGTACGAAATACGGGTAAATACAGAGTACTTATAGGTGCATACAGTGATGAAAATGATGCAAGAATAGTCTTGAAAATGGTACGTCAGGACATTAATGCAGGAGCCTTTATCGTAAAGCTATAGTTTAGAGGTTCCCTTTACTCCAAATACGTTATAATCTTTTAAAAATACAGGGCAACAATTGAACTTTGAAACATACCCTTTTGAAAAATTAAATCAACTCCTTGAAGCAGTGACCCCCAGTTCCACATACAGCCCTCTGAGCCTGACGATCGGTGAACCTCAGTTTGCTACACCACAGTTCATATTGGATGCATTAAATGACAATGCACCATTACTTAACAAGTACCCTAAAACGGCTGGTGAAACTGTGCTTAGAGAAGCGATGTTAAAGTACAATGTGGAACGTTTTGGATTGACACTGGATAATACACAGATCATCCCTACATTTGGTACACGGGAAGTACTCTTTAACTTTCCTCAGTTCTTGCTGCATGACATCAAAGATCCAGTAATGGTCTTCCCCAATCCTTTTTATCAGATCTATGAAGGCGCAGCCAAAGCATGTAGGGCAGAGGTGATTTATTTGAACCTCAATGCATCTAATGATTTTCAACCTGAAGTAGATGATGAAGCCTTAGCTAAAGCAGACTTTGTGATACTCAACTCGCCTAACAATCCTACAAGTTCTGTAATGCTGATGGAAGATCTTAAAAAATGGGTAGAGCTTGCACTGAAACATGACTTCGTACTGTTAAATGATGAGTGTTATTCAGACTTGTATCTTGGAGAGCCTTTGCCATCACTTTTAAATGCCAGTATCGAAGTAGGTAATGAAACATTTAAAAATATACTTGTTATTAATTCTATCTCTAAACGATCCTCTGCTCCTGGACTGCGTTCTGGTTTTATAGCAGGTGATGCAGAGATTTTAAAAGAGTACATGGTTTACAGAACTTATGTTGGCTGTGCTTCACCCTTGCCATTACAACATGCAGCGGCAGTTGCTTGGGCAGATCAAGATCATGTGAATGGTTTTAGAGAGAAATACAAGAAGAATTTTGAGTTAGCAAAAGAAGTGTTGGGTTTGGATGCTCCTGAAGCAACATTCTACATTTGGCTTAAAGTAGAAGACGAGATAGCCTTTACCACCAAGTTATATAAAGAGTATAACCTTAAAGTCATCCCCGGTTCCTTTCTGGGACGTGAGGGTGAAGGAAAAGGCTATGTTAGACTGGCACTTGTTTATGAGGCTAAGAAAACAAAAGAAGCACTGATAAGAATTAAATTATGTTTGGAGAACACGTAAATGGAAAACCCTGAAATACATGTAGAAGAGTTAAAAAAAGATCCGGAGTTTTTGGCAAATATTAAACGTTTGGAAGAGGAATGTAAAGCAGAGCAGAGTATAGCAAAAGGGTATCAGCTTTTGGATGCACAGCTTATTATTGAAGCTCCAGAAGATGAGATCAATGAAATTTTTACGTTCATTGTGAACAATGCTTTTGATAGACTAGCAGAGAAACTTACTTCAAGTAAAAACTTTGATATGAATGATACAGAAGATATGGCGACAGCCAGAGCGATCTACGAACATGCTATTCAGCGTTATAGTGAAAACGATAAAAAAGGTGCCAAAGAGATCTTTTTAGTACTCAATTACACCATAGATCATGCAGACTTAAAAGATGCAATGATGATACATGCAGCAGCAGTGATGGCAGGACACTCTTTTGAAGATTTTATTGAAAACCTTGTAGATGTAGAGGGTGTGAATGAAAATGATCCCTTAGCTTTCTTTATTCAGACTTTTTCACAGCCTACAGATATATTATTGAATATGTTTGACAAGCAGGTGAAAGAGGGAAAAGAAGAACTCCGTGTATTGGATGAGTCAAAATAATGAAGAAAATTCACTTTATCGGCATCGGTGGTATAGGGCTTTCTGCATTGGCTAAATTTTTATCTAATGATGGTCATAAGATCTCAGGTTCGGACATTAAACAGACAGAGATCACCAATGACCTGGCTACCAATTTTGATGCGAAGATCACTATCCCGCATCATGAAGATGCGGTTGAAGGTGTAGATAGGGTTATCTACTCTGCCGCGGTACGTCCCAACAATCCTGAGTATCAAAAAGCTAAAGAATTGGGGATCGAGCTGCTTTCTAGAAAAGAATCGTTAAAGACCATATTGGGTGAAAAAGAGGTTTATGCTGTGGGTGGTGCACATGGGAAAAGTACCACGTCAGCGATGCTCGCTTCACTTCTCCATGAGTCCAATGCATTGATCGGTGCCATTGCTAAAGAATTTGGCTCCAATGTTCGTAGTTTTTCTAATAACAAAGTGGTGTTTGAAGCAGATGAGAGTGATGAGAGTTTTTTAAATTCAAATCCCACCTTGGCTATTGTGACCAATGTAGAACCTGAACACATGGAATACTATGAGTATGATGAAGAGCGTTTTTACAATGCTTATAGAAACTTTTTGAATCTTGCAAAAGTGCGTGTGATCAATGCTGAAGATGAATTCCTGGCTTCACTTGATGTGGATAGTATTAAACTCTACCCTTCTAAAGATATTCACAACATTGTGTTTGTACTTGTGAATGGCGAACCACATACAAAGTTTGAACTCTTGGATCTGGGTACTTTTGAAGTATTTGGGTTTGGAAACCATATTGCACTTGATGCGGCACTTGCCATACTCGCAGCTTTGGAGTTAGGTGAAAATGTGGAAAATATACGCACAAACCTGCTTCATTACAAGGGAATCAAAAAACGTTTTGATATTATTCAAAATAGAGAATCATGTGTGGTGATAGATGATTATGGACACCATCCCACAGAGATAAAAGTAACGATGGAATCACTTCAAATCTATAAATATTTACGAGATTTTTCTAAATTAAACGTGATTTGGCAACCCCATAAATACAGCCGTACCATGGATAATCTTCAAGCTTTTGTAGAGTGTTTTGAGGGGGTAGATGAGCTGGTTATACTTCCTGTCTGGGCAGCAGGTGAATTGGAAGTAGATATAGATCTAAAAGGCGCTTTTTCTCGCTATAAACTGCTTATGGCTGACAGCGTCACGAAAGAAGATGGTATTGTCAAAGTGTTTAAAGACGGCTACGTGATACGAGAATACAGTGAAGGACTTGTCACTGCATTTGGAGCGGGTGATATCACCTATCAGATACGTGGTGAAGCATAAAATATTTTATGCTTTGACATGATTTAGTGTATAATGAGTATATAGGGGTATTGGTTATGCCCATATATTATTACTGAAGGAGATGCAGGCATGAAAAAAATAGCATTGATCGTATTGGGGACATTATTATGTACCTTGGTTTTAGAAGCCAATAAAATTCCGGGGTATGTACCTCCTGAGGCTAAAAAGAAAGTGAAGAAACCAGAAATCTATCATGCGCTATGGGAAAAAATGTATGGTGGCAAAGACGATGACATTGCTTATGGCATTGTTGCGCTTGAAGAAGGTGAGAGTGCTATGGTTGGTACTTGTAAGTCTTTTAATGCACAAAATACAGACATTTGTGTGACGCGCTTGAACGCACAAGGTGAAATGAAATGGCGTTTGTTACTGGGTGGTGCTAAAAAAGATGAGGGTAAGGCTATTTCCCGAGCAGCAGATGGTACGCTTATGATACTTGGAACGACTAAATCACTTGCAAAAAAATATGACAGCGACCTTTATGTAGCAAAAGTATCACTTGAGGGTAAGTTGATCTGGGAGAAGGGTATTGGTGGAGACCGTGATGAATTTGCCGGAGGTATAGCTGGAACAGATGATGGAGGTGTATTGGTTGTAGGTGACAGTGAATCTTTTGGTAATCATTATAAAGATATTTATATTGTTAAACTAAGTAAAGAGGGAGAGGTACACTCTTCACGTACTATCGGGGGAGAGAAAGAAGACAGTGCAAAAGCATTGACCCGCACTAAAGATGGCAATATGGTCATGGTAGGGCATCGGGAAGTAGAGTCTTCTGGGAATAAAGATTTTTTTGTTATGAAACTGAATCAGAATGGTCAGAAAATATGGGCTAAAACGTATGGCGGAAAGTATGCAGATACACTATCAGGTGTGACAGCCAGTATAGATGGCGGTATTGTGGCAACAGGGAAAACACGCTCTTTTGGCAGTGATCAGACAGATCTCTCCGTGATGAAATTTGATATGCAAGGGGAACTTGTCTGGCATAAGATCTACGGATTTAAGTATTATGAGTACGGAAATGCAGTGACAAGCACATTAGATGGAGGTTTTATGATCGCCGGAGGTACCAATACGCTTGGAAATGGTGGACACTCTGTGTATATGTTAGCACTTGACAAGAATGGAAAACTCATCTGGTCGCATGTTTACGGTGACAGAGAGAAAGACCGTGCACATAGCATAGCAAGAATGAGTGATGGCACTATTATAGTAGCAGGAGAGAGTGACAGCTACAGTAGATCAACCAATTTCTATATGATCAAAATAAAGAAGAAGTAGTAATTTTATATGTTTAGAGGGAAATGAGACGTGCCAGTAGAGCAATCCAACGAAAAATCCATCATTCAAAAGCTTGATCTTGATGTATATGTGAAACAATTTCAGACATTTTTAGCCAGAGATAAACCTGTTGCGATGATGGGGGATATTAATCAGCATTATCGTTATATACAAGCCCTTTCCAAAGTACAGTTCCCTATACCAAAATCAGTACCAAACCTTGATAGAGAACTCAATATGATCAAAAAACAGAGTGTACTCTCTTTGGATGAGATCTATGCTTTTGTTACCATGTTTTCGTATTTTAATACGTTAAAGGCAGTGGGATTCACAGAGCCTCTTATTTCGTGGATCCAAAGTATAGAGATTCCCGAAGAGATAGTAGAGATCATAGGATACTTTACAGAAGAGGGGACTATTAACCCTGAGAAAGACCCGGAACTTTTTAAACTTGAACGTGCGCTCAAGCAAAATAAGATTGATATCAAAGAAATGCTTTACAAACTGGCGCACTCTTCGAAGCTTAGAGATTATCTGGTAGATACTCAGGTTCACTTTAACGGGGGTGAAGAAACGTTACTGGTACGTGGCGGCTTTAACAATGCCATTAAAGCAACGGTAGTTGCACGTAGCCCGGGAGGTTTTTTCTACATCATGCCTCAGAGTATTTCTCATTTAAAAGAAAAAGAATCTGCACTGCTTTCGAGCAAAGAAGTATTGATCTATAAATATTGTAAAGATATATCAGCAGTCTTTTTTAAGTGGGAACGTTTTTTAGCCTTTATCAATAAAGAGTATGACCGTTTTGACCACTATCAGGCACGTGTTAGCTTTGCTAGAGCCAAAGAATATGAGTTTGTACTACCTTCTAAACAAAAGCATATTAAATTGCATGATTTTTCACATCCTGCCATAGAAAACCCTGTACCTGTTTCCATCAACTTGAGCAAACAGATCATGTTGGTGACCGGTGTCAATGCCGGAGGTAAAACGATGCTACTCAAATCTATGCTCTCAGCAGTGTATATGAGTAAATACCTTTTGCCTTTCAAGTGTGATGTCTCTAAAACAGAGGTAGGACATTATAAAAGTATAGAAGCAGTTATTGATGACCCCCAATCAGTAAAAAATGATATTTCTACTTTTGCAGGGCGTATGCAGGAGTTTGCAAAGTTATTTAACAAAGAAGATGCCATTGTTGGTGTGGATGAGATAGAACTGGGTACAGACTCTGATGAGGCAGCTTCTTTATTCCGTGTCATGCTGGATGAACTGAGAAAAAAGGGTATTACATTTATTGTGACCACGCACCATAAACGTTTGGCCTCACTCATGGCATCTGATGATGCTGTTGAACTGATAGCAGCACTCTATGATGAAGAACAGCGTTTACCTACCTATACTTTTTTGCAGGGAAGTATAGGAAAGAGTTACGCTTTTGAAACGGCGCAGCGTTATGGTGTCCCTGTCGCTATAGTCAACAAAGCTAAAAAGGTGTATGGAGAGGACAAAGACAATCTCAATGAACTCATAGAGAAATCTACTTCTCTTGAACGTGAAATGCGCATGAAAATTGCAAAAATTGATGATGAATTAAAGTCTGTAGAGAAACAAAAACAGAAGCTTCAAGATGAAGAGATGACGCTTCAAGAGAGTCACAGAAAAGCCATAGCTACACTCGAAAATCGTTACAATGCAGCCACCAAAAAGGCTAGAGAGGCACTTAAGGTTAAAGAATCTACAGAGGGAAGACGCCTGCTCAATGTGGCACATCAACGTAAAGACTTTAAACAAAAAGAGATGCAATCTGTTGACGAAGTACCTCTTAAAGAAGGTGATAAAGTGAAATACCGTTCCCATAAAGGAGAGTTGATCTCTTTACGTGGAAAAGATGCTACTATCATTGTAGATGGTTTGAAGATGCGAGTCCCTCTCTCACAGCTTAAAAGAAGAGGTGATACACCTCAGGTCAAAGTAAAATCAAAACCTAAACAAGCAACAGTGTCTGTAGAAAAGTCAGGTGCAACAGTTTCCGTAAAGCTCTTAGGTATGTATGCAGATGAAGCCATAGATACTGTAGATAAATTTCTCTCCGATGCCTTGGTAAATGGACTTAACGAAGTGCAGATCATTCATGGTACAGGGGGCGGTGTATTGTCCCGACTGGTAAGTGAGTATTTGAAAAAACATCCTAAAATAGGGAAGTTTTACAGAATGCCTGGCAACTTGGGAATTACTGTCGTAGAGTTGTAACCCCTCCTTTAAACTCCAAAAGGTATAATATAAACTATAAAAATGTTGCAGGAGAGCTACGTGAGCATTAAAGATGATGTGAATTATGTAAAAAAAGAGTTAAGCGGTGATGAAAAAGTACTTGAGAGTGCTTTTAAAATAGAGACACTGTATAAAAAACACAAATTAAAAATATGGGGTGCTGCGATTGCTGTGATCTTATTTTTTGCTGGTACTACAGCAATGGATGCCATGCATGAAGCAAAACTTGTTAAAGCAAATGAAGCTTTTTTAACTTTGCAGGCAAACAGCGAGGATGCAAATGCCTTGAAAGTACTTAAAGAAGAAAACCCAGCACTGTTTGAACTTTATAACTATGCAACAGCAGTGAAAAAACAAGATATCGCAGCTTTGGAAACTCTTTCTAAAAGTAGCAATGGCGTGATCGCGGACGCCAGCGGGTATTCAGCAGGCGTTCTGAAGAAAAAACCGGTTGATTCAAAATTGTATAGAGAGATGGCATTGTTTGAAGAAGCGTATGTGGCTATCGGTACAGGTGATATAAAGACAGCCAAGGATAAATTGGAACTGATAGATGAGCGGTCGCCTCTGGGGGTTATCACGAGTTTTCTTAAGCATTCTACTATAAAGGTAAATTAATGAATAGCGTATCACTTACGTTACTTGCACTGGCTGCATTACTGTTTTCAGGATGTAGTTCGAAGAAATATTTTGAACCTGAGCATACATTTTCAGCTTCAAATGCTTCTTCCTCTTATGGTGGAAATATGGTTGATCTGAGTCGTAACGGTGGAACACTTGAATCGGGACAATATATAGGTAAGGCAGGTGTGAGCAGTATTAAACTTGCTGAGGGCTATAGGTTTTTAAATGAAAATAACAGGTATATCCTGACAGCGAATGCTGAAGGTATCTTAAATGTTATTGATAAAAAAACCAAAGAGTCAGTACGCGCCATTTCTCTTCATATCCCGGTTGTTTCTGCAAGTATTAAAAATGGTTTGATAGGATATGTGCTTAACAACAATACTTTTGGTATCTACCGTATGTCTGACAATAGCAAAATAGTTGAAAGCCGTTCTGAAAGAACATTTGCTATAGATACGAGGGCTGCCAGCCCAATGTTCATTGAAAACTTACTGGTTATGCCTATGCTCGACGGAAAGTTGATCATTATAAATGTAGCGGATACCCAAAATGCAAAAATAGTCTATATCTCTAGTGAAAAAGTCTTTAATAACGTGATATATCTTTCACGTGAAGGCAATACTATGATTGCAGCAACCCCAAAAAGAGTGATCACGTTGGGTAATGAAGGACAAAATGAATATCAGGCAAATATTTCTGAAGTTGCGGTGTCTGGCAATCGCATTTATCTCTTTACAAAAGAGGGGAAAGTCGTTGTTTTAAGTCATGCTCTAGAAGAGCTAGGTACATCAAAATATAAATTTGCACATTATGCTGCAGGTACAGCCTTTGGCGGAAAAGTTTATGCATTGGATCAGCAAGGTTCTCTCATTGTCATGAACGCTGACCTAAGTAAAAACAAGATCTATGATCTTGGTGAAGTCTCAGAACCGGCATTTATCACAGGAAAAAAACTTTACAAAGACGGCGATGTTATAGACTTGTCCAAACTAGGTTATGAATAATAATTTATTACAGGCTTTTGAAGAGTTTATTATCATTAGGACGTGTAAAGAGCAGAGCTCTTTACACTACGTTAACACTGGGTTGACTTCAGCAGTCGACTCAATCGACTAGTCGATTTTAAGGAGTGACTATTTCTAATCTATTAGTTGCATTTGAAGAATATCTTTCTGTTACAAAAGCACTAGATACTCAGACTGTCTCTTCTTATATTTCTGACCTTACACAATTGGAAGAATTAACTCAAAAAACACTTACAAAACTGGATACTACCGACGTATTAAAGTTTTTAGCTACCTTTGACAACAAAAGAACGCTCAATCGTAAACTCTCTTCCATCAATGCATTTTTCCATTTTTGTCATATTCAGGATTTTACGCATGAAAAGATAAAAATACCTATGGCAAAAGTGCCTAAAAACTTACCCAAATATGTAAGTAATGAAGAGATACTCGATAGCATTAATCTTATAGATAGAAGTACAGTGATGGGTCTGCGTGATTATGCCTTGATACTCTTTTTGTATGCAAGCGGTTGCCGTATTTCTGAAGCACTTTTGGTACAGCGTGCAGACATTGTAGACGGATGGCTTAAAATTCGTTTTGCTAAAGGAGAGAAAGAGAGGGTTGTCCCTTTAGCACCTGTGGCAACACAAGCTATGGAACTTTATCTCTCTGAACAGACACTTTCAAGTCCATATATTTGGCTTAATTACAGAGGAGAACCTCTCAGTCGTATTTCTGCCTATAAGATCGTAAAAAAATATCTGGGTGTATCTCCACATGTTTTAAGACACTCGTTTGCTTCTTCCCTGATCATCGGAGGTGCAGATCTTCGTGTAGTGCAAGAGTTATTGGGGCACAGCTCTTTGGAGACCACACAGATCTATACACATATACAAAAACAAAACCTTGCAGATACCATGCATCGCTATCATCCCTTAAAAGCACAATAATAAAAAAGGTGCATCATGAAAATACTGGTCGAATATTTGAATCATAAAAATATTATTTTTAAATCATTGAAAGAGATACTGCCAAAGGATCTGGGGTCACGTAAAAAAGTTTCCCTCTATTTAGGCGTTGATCTTAAAGGGTATTATGCCTTAGTGATGTCTCTTGAAAAAAAAAGCAGAGTACTTCGTAAAGAAGCTGAAGATCTTATGGATTTATATGAAAAAGTAGAACAGTATATTGATTCTAAGGTGACTAAAAAATATATTATGATCAAAGCCCCTCTTTGTTCCAAGGCAAAAGCAATGTTGGAAGAAAATGGATGGAAGGTTTGGCATGAACCTGAATGATAATGTTTTGCTGGCAGATATAGGCAATACCTATTTTCATGTGTATGACGGTACTCATGTAGAACATCTTTTATATGAAGATGCCCTTGTCAAGTATCAGGATAAAGTACTTTATTATATTTCAGTCAACCATCATCTTGGCGCGCAGATAGAAAAAGTAGTACTTTGGAAAAATATCTCTTCCTTGATCAGTATAGAAGGTGAATATGAAACGATGGGAGTAGACAGAAAAGCATTATGTATAAGTCACCACAGTGGGGTATTTATAGATGCAGGTTCTGCTATAACCGTTGATGTAGTAGAAAAGGGTGTGTATATGGGGGGCTTTATATTACCGGGTTTAAAAGCTTATGTAGAAAGTTATAAGTCTATTTCATCTGTGTTGGATATAGTGCTAAATAAAGAGCTCAAACTGGAGCACCTGCCCATCACAACTAAAGATGGGATAAGCTATGGTATAATCGCGTCTATAAAAGCACTCATAGACCAACAACGTGAAGGTAAAACACTCTACTTTACGGGTGGGGACGGTAAGTTTCTCTCTTCCTTTTTTGAAGAGGTGATCTACGATGAAATGTTGGTATTTAATGGGATGCAACAAGCGATAATGAATAAGGGTTGACATGTTAACAGTAGCACTTCCAAAAGGAAGAATAGCAGAGCAGACATTAGAGATATTTGCAGAGATCTTCGGCGGAGAATTTAAGTTTGAAGGTAGAGAACTCATTTTGGATATGGGTGAATTTCGTTTTTTAAATGTGCGTAATCAGGATGTACCAACGTATGTTGAACATGGCGCAGCAGACATTGGTGTGGTAGGACTTGATGTTATCACTGAGAAAGAACTCGATATCATTCAGCTTCTTGATATGCAGCTGGGTAAATGTAAAGTGGCTATCGGTATTAAGAATGAAGATGAGCTTGACTGGTCCCGCCCTAACATCAAAGTAGCGACTAAGATGGTGAACATCACTAAAAATTACTTTGCTAAAAAAGCAGTGGGTGTTGAAGTCGTTAAACTGTATGGCTCCATAGAACTTGCACCTCTTGTAGGTTTGGCAGATGCCATTGTTGATATTGTTGAGACAGGTTCAACAATGAGAGAAAACGGATTGAAAGTCGCTGAAGATATTATGGATTCTTCTGCACATCTCATCTCAAACAAAAATAGTTTTTATGCAAAAAAAGAAGAGATTCTCTCTTTGTATGAAAAAATAAAAACTGTTGTAGAAAGCCGTGGCTAATACTACTTCAGACTCCCTTGATCTCTACGCCAAAGTAGAGGATCTTCTTGGTGTTAAAGAGGCTGCTCCGAGTCTTTATGCCCATTACCTTCTTTTTTTAAACTCTGTAGATTTTGAAAAGCTCTTGGATGTGGGCTGTGGTTCCGGAGATTTTTTGCGTCAAATGCAAGATGCTTTGGATATTTCTCATGTGAAAGGGATTGATCTAAGTCCTCTCATGGTAGCGAAAACAGCCCTACAAGGGATAGATGCAGAGTGTGTAAACCTCTGTGATCTAAATGACTCTTACGACGTCATCACCGCTGTTTTTGATATGTTAAACTACTTAGACACTGAATCCCTAAAAATCTTTTTAAACTGTGTAAAAAACCATTTAAATGAAGGGGGTCTCTTCCTTTGTGATATCAATACCTATTATGGTTTTGAGAATGTTGCAGTGGGATCTTTCATTGTAGATGATGGAGCACGGTTTTTAACCGTAGACAGTGATTTTGAAAAGGGTGAATACATTTCAGAGTTCACTTTATTTGAAAAAGAAAATAACTATTTTAAAAAGTCACAAGAGACTATTAAACAGTATCATCACACGATAGAGGATATAGTACAATTCAGTGGATTGGAACTTGTTGTAAATGATGAGGTAAAGTTATATGATTTTGAGGAAGCAGATAAAGTATTTTTAGTACTTAAAAAAGGTTAAAAGGGGAAGTTTGTTTGAAGTCAAAGTCCATCTTAAGAGATGGGCTTTGAAAAGAGTGGGCTTTAAAACCTATCTTACGTTTTCGAATGGATTTTCAACAACATTCTTTCTATCTACGATATAAGGGATAAGTGCTGTTTGTCTAGCTCTTTTGATCGCTATAGTTACAAGCTCTTGGTGACGTTTACAGTTACCTGTAAGTCTTCTTGGCATAATTTTAAATCTCTCACTAAGTGAGAATTTAAGTTGTCCCAATTCTTTGTAGTCTATAAACTCTACTTTTGTTTCGCAATATTTACAAAATCTTTTTTTAAATTTTCTTCTTTCTGCCATGGTGTTCTCCTAAAATGGTATTTCATCTTCATTGATGTCAATTTCTGGAATAGTTGACGTAGGTTGTGGTGCAGCTTTTGGTGCCGATGGTGCAGGTTGGCTATAGTTGTTTTGTGCAGGAGCAGAATAATTTGATCCGCCTTGTTGACTATATCCGTTACCACCCATAGGTGCTGCTTCGTCTTTACTTCCTAGCATTTGAAGGTTTTCCACTGTTACCGAGTGTCTACTTCTTTTGCTTCCATCTTGTGCTGTCCACTGATCTAGCTTCAATCTTCCATCTACTAAAACTTTGCTACCTTTACGTAAGTACTGATTTGCAATTTCAGCAGTTCTACCAAAAAAAGTAAGGTCTACAAAGAGCACTTCTTCTTTTTGTTCACCAGTTGCAGATTTGAATTTACGTGAAGTTGCGATGGCAGTATTACCAATGGCAGATCCACTTTGTGTATATTTAATCTCAATATCTCTAGTGAGGTTTCCGGCTAAAATAATCTTGTTGTACATAAGGTTGCTCCTAATCTATGGTTGATTATGCTTCTTTAGCTTCTGTTGCAGGCGCTGCTGCTTCAGGTGCTTTCGTCTCTGCTACAGGTGTTTCTGCTTCAGGTGCTTTTGTTTCAGGTGCTTTTGTTTCTGCTGCAAGTGTAGCTTTTTTGTTTGCTGCTGCAACAAGTTTATCAAAATGCGC
>Ga0164313_10002031_pt1 | contig 18166 bp, 7 predicted proteins | sample GuaBasSedimGuay4_FD_113735 | JGI IMG/M metagenome (GOLD analysis project Ga0164313, IMG submission 113735) | Subseafloor sediment microbial communities from Guaymas Basin, Gulf of California, Mexico - Guay4, Core 4569-4, 0-3 cm | ecosystem: Environmental > Aquatic > Marine > Hydrothermal vents >...
GGATTGTCCTTCGCTCCAGTTCCAATGCATTCCCTGGTTCCATCTTCTCTTGCCTGATGCAGCAATTTTCGCCATCGGTTCGTCGGTCCAAAGGCTTTTCCTGAAAAAATATTCAGGCTTTTCAAAACCACAATAGTCGATAATACCCCCTCCAAATGAATGGTTTTTAAAAACACCCGCTTCACCATGATAATCCATCCCTGTCCACAAAAATTGCCCGGATATATACTCATTATCCCTCACTGCTTTCCATGCATCCGGGCTATCCCCATTTTCGCTCCCATAAATGATTCGCTCAGGATAGGTATCATGATCCTGCTGGTAGTATTTCTCCTGGTAGTTATATCCCACAACATCCAGCATTTCAGGAACTCCCACGGCATTTGTCATCGGGGTATTTGCCAGTGCCTGTGTTAAGGCCCTGGTGGTGTCGATCTCTTTAATCCAGGCAGTAAGATCTGAAACAAGTTCAGCTATTTCGGTAGCCGGAGGCAGCGTTGGGTCAAATGTGGATTTTACATTCGGATCCTGGTAGGGGTCATTGGGATAATCAGTCTCGTTACCAATGCTCCACATGATAATGGATGGATGATTTCTGTCCCTTCTGACCATATCCTGGATATCCCGTTTGGCCCATTCTTCATAAAAGTCACTATAACCATTCCGGTTATAATAATCCGGGTATGCTTTTATTCCAAGACCCTGACCTACATTTCTACCCTTAATCCATTTCTTCTTACCTCTCTTAAATTCATCGAATGCTTCTTCGATTACAAAGAATCCCATGGTATCAAGCATATTCAGGTATTCAGGATCTTCCGGGTTATGGCTGGTCCGGATGGCATTACAACCGGCCTCTTTCAGTTTTTTAAGTACGGGATAAATTGCCTCAGGAGTCCGGGCGGATCCCAATGGCCCATAATCATGGTGCATGCATACACCCTTTAGCTTGTATGATTTATCGTTGCAGAAAAATCCTTTGTCCGGTGTAAATACTATTTCACGAATTCCAAAGGGGGTCTGGTATTGATCTAAAATGGTACCGTCAGGATTGTGTATTGAGATACTTGAGGTATACATTTCCGGAGACTCGGGGAACCATAGCCGGGGATTCTCAACATTCTGCAAAAAATAAATAACAGTATCCCCTGAAGCCGGGAGTTTCACTTTCATTGATTTTTTGCTGCTTTCAGTAGCAGCCCCGTCGATGATGGAGCTGGATAGAATGATTTCCCGTGGCACGCTCTCTGCATTCCGAATACTTACCTCCAGCTGGACCATGGCTGAATCAGCAGATACCTCAGGCGTTGTAACAAATGTCCCCCATGTATCAACAAAAATGGAATTTGTGGTGATCAGCCACACATTCCGGTATATACCGTTTCCTGTGTACCAACGTGAATCTGAAACAATGCTGTGGTCAAGTTTTACGGTGATGATATTGTCTGACTCTGGATGAATATATTCGGTAATATCATAGTAAAAGCTACTGTACCCATACGGCCTTATCCCTAAATAATTGCCGTTTACCCAGGTCTCTGCGTTCTGGTAAGCACCATCAAACATCAGGGTGTAGCGTTTGCCCTTTTCATAATCCGGGATCAACAGATGTTTCTGGTAACAGCCGATGCCACCCGGTAAATATCCGGTACCACTTGCATTTTCCGCTGAGAACGGTCCTTCAATCGCCCAATCATGAGGTAAGTCCACAACGCGCCAGGATGCATCGTCGAACATATAATCGCTGGCTTCGGATAGTTCCCCCAGGTGAAATCTCCAGGCTTCATTAATGGAAATTATCCTTTCAAAGGGGAGATCTTTTTGAAGCTTATTTTCTCTGGTTCCGCAGCTTACGAGCAGGGATACAAGTATGAAAATTATAGGTCGTTTCATAAGTAACTTGAATTTTTTAAAATAAACCGACTCTTAAAAACCCTCTCTAGAAGATAAGGGTAAACAGTGAGAATTCTGATCTTACACTGAATGATTCTAGTGTCTTAACCATCTGAAAATCAACAGGAGGATTTGAAATATCTACAGTTGTAATGCCGCTGATAATTTCTTCACCGCTTTCTTTCAGATAGAGTTTTGTCCCTTGTTCCAGTTCGAACTCAAGAGTTGCATTTTGCAGTTCATCCGGTTTAACACCCACTAGAAATACCCCGAAGTATGATCTGTCCGGATAAGCCAGCTGCAGCTCCTGTATCTCCTCTTCGCTGATGGTACTTAATCCGTCTTTTGAATATTTCAGGGCCTCAATTCCCATGACCACCAGAGAGTCAATTTCAGGGTAGAACATGGCAGCAATACTGTATTCCCTTGGCAAATCATCCTGTATCACGGTAAATTTCCTGATAATGGGTTCCAGGCTTACCTCGTCAATGACATTCAGGTCATAATTGTCATCTCCCCTGCCTTGCAACAATTGCCCTTCTTCGCTGTAGACTTCTGCAGTGGAACTGTTTACACTGAAGAGGGGGGGTCTTCTATTGATCAATGCAGCATAGTCTGTGTCTGAGATACCTGCAGCCCTGTTTACGAATCCAATCGGTATGCTGATATACTCTCCCTCAATCACTCCTTCGGGGCTATATCCGGCGAATGCATTATCTATTGCAAACCGGGTAAAGTTATTCCCATTATTTCCGGGATTGATGGTAATCTGAACCGAATCGATGCTCGTGGCATAATTACCGGTTTCTTCATTGAAGCTTGATGCAATAACGGTCATTGAATAAGTTCCTGATCTTAAATATGAGTATTCAAAATCAACTCCCCTGTTTGGAGCCAATCCGGAATTCCTCGAATTGTTTACTTCTGCATAATTCTGTCCCTCATCACCAGGCCAAAAGGTATACCTCTCTCCACTTCCCAAATTCTCAACAAAAACCGGTTCCAGAACGTCGAATGTTGTTTTCTCGAGAGAAAATTCCGAGTTGGGTTCTACAAAGATCTCATATTCAATAGTACAGGCAATTGAGGCAATCACGAGGCCTGTAATAAAAATCATTTGTCTGAAAAATCGTCTCATCTCCGTGTTATTAAATTTAATATCCCGGGTTCTGTGATATCACCCCATGTGACAGTTCAATCTCAACCTGAGGTATGGGAAGCAGTTCATGCACCCCCTTAACAAAGGAGATGTATTGTTTTGATTGGGCGACCTCATTTTTATATGCCTCGGTAACAATATCACCCGTATTACCATATCTCAGAAGGTCGAAATATCGCACCCGTTCCCCGGCCAGTTCCTTTCGCCTTTCAATCCTGACCCTGTCCCGGACATATTCATAGGGACCGTAAGAGATGGTGTATTTAAAAATATTGTCAATTTTAGGGATTGACGTTTCCAGGTTGGCCCTGATGTCATTGATGATATCAATCGGTGTAGTTCTGTCGCCGGTTTCATTAAGGGCCTCAGCATACAGTAATAACACATCGGAATACCTCAGTAACACTATGTTCCTGGGAGAACCCCCACCCCCGTAAGGGACTTCTGTATCTGCTATCAGAAAGAATTTTACAAAACGCTGGAAATTTTCAGTAAACACCCCCCCCCAGTATTCATTATATTCAGGGGGATTATACCCGATGGGTTGCATATTATGGGAATAACATCCATAGAAGTTCCTTGGATCAATTCCTTCGTAGTTGGCCATTAAATCCATTAATGATTTTGATGGACAGAATATCGTATTATACAGATCATCCATCTGGTTCAAAAGATTGATCTGCGAAGGATCCGTGCCTATGGCATCCATGCTTAGTACCGAAAAAATGGGTTCTTTATTATCTGTCAGGTTTTGGTAATAAACCCGGAGCATTTCGGGCCAGGGCACCAGTCCATGTTTTGAACTCATGGTGTTAAAATCCTGAAATACACCCGATCCGTTTTCCTTGGCCATTTCGCTCAGTTCAAATTCATCCAGCCTGCTGTCCAGCTTAAACTGCTCTTTCCATTCATCCCATGTTATATCGGGATAGAATTTTTCAAGTTTCAACACATCATTATAGCTAAGGAATGAAGCTGGGTCGCCATGATTTGAGAGGATGGTGCTGCCGATATTCCTTGCCTCTTCCCAGTATTCTGAACGTACACCCTGGCTTGCCTGGGTAACCAGCACTTTCATTAACAGGCTTAAACCCGAATACTGGCTTACCTCTCCATAATCTTCACTTGGGATATATTCACTGAGCAATATACAGGCCGTCCTTAAATCCTTTTCAATGTAGAAATAGGTCTCTTCCAATGAGGATCGTTCAATGGCCGGATTATCAATATCCTGGACTTCCGGGAGCAGGGAAACACCGCCGAAGGTTCTGACCAGGTTGAAATAATAGTAGGCCCTCAGGAAGAGAACCTGTCCGTATATATGTTGCCACCGGCGCAGGTCCTCGTCGTACACGTTTTCAATATATCTCAGCCTTATTTCATCATTGATATGGCTCAGTAGCTGGTTTGCCTTATATATCCCCGTATAATTGACGGTGTACCAGTTTTTCACCCAGTTGTTATCCGAAGTGATGTTGAAGTTCTGCAATTTCAAGCCATCATTGCCGAAGTTGTCATAGGTACTTGCCTGGTAGATGAAATCATCACTCATCGCATCACCAATCAATGGCAGTGTATTCTGAAAGTCGCTACTCCTTAAAACTGCATAGGCTGCATTGAGAGCCAGTTGAAATTCGTTGATTGTTGAATAAAAATTCTCTTCAGTTGATTTCCCTTTTAATTCAACCTCCAGGAATTTTTCGCAGGCGGTTAAAACAGATAGGATTAATATGATTGGTATTACTATATATTTCATAGCAAGCAGTGTTACAGATCTAAAATAATTCCACCCATGAAAGTCCGTGCCTGTGGATATGCTCCCCTGTCAATTCCCATAAAAGTGTTGCTCTCAATTCCAATCTCAGGATCAAAACCGGAATAATTAGTAATGGTGAGTAGATTGTAAGCCCCGATGTATATCTTGATATTTTCAACTCTCAACTTAGTAGATACATTCTTGGGGAGTGTATATCCAAGTTGCAGGTTCTTAAGCCTCAGATAGGATCCGTCTTCCACATAAAAATCAGAAACCCTGTAGTTCTGGTTATAATCAATGGCGTTTGTGAGCCGCGGATAAGGTGCTTCTTCGTTCTCAAGCGAATAGGAGTCCTCAATCAGTCCCTGTACAGCATTATTGCTTCCATGATATCCATAGAAAGAGTAACGCTGTACATTAAAAAGGTCATTGCCCTGCATGCCCTGGAAGAATATGATCAGCTCCAGATTGGCGTAGCTGAAGTTCATGTTCAGTCCATAACTGAAGTCAGGGTTTGGATTGCCTATAAAGGTCTTGTCGTTTTCATCAATTTTATTGTCGGCGTTCAGATCCATGAAGATATAGTCTCCAGGGACCGTATATTCACTGGGAACTGGCTGCAGGCCCAGCGTTTCCCGGTCCTTTTCATGCCATATCCCGTTATTATATTTTGTTCTGTCAATTTTCCAGCCATAGAACATGCCGATGGGATGGCCCACCGCAGTGTATGTGGTATAGGAATTTAAATTGGCATTATTCATATATCCGCCCCAGACCGGGTTCCCTTCTTCTCCCAGTTTTGTAACGATGTTATTGATCTTTGTAAAGTTTGCATTGATATCCATGCTAAATTTCCCGAAGTTCCTTTTCCAGCCCAATGTGATTTCAAAACCATAGTTGGAAACTTCCCCGGCATTTTGCCATGGCTCGTATCCTGACATTCCACTCGACAGGACCATCGGTAATTTAAGTAGCATGCCGGAAGTGTTCTTTATAAAAGCATCTATTGATCCGGTGAGGCTGTAATTGAAAAAGCCATAATCAATCCCCACGTTACCAGCATTTGTTTTTTCCCATAGAATATTGGGATTTCCCATCCCCCGTGCACTCCAGGCTGGCGAATACAGGGTGTTTCTGCCATTAACATAGTAGGTGTCGTAATAGCTTATTAAAGTTTTGCTTGCAAATTCATCGATTCTATTATTACCGGATATACCCAAGTTGGCTCTTATTTTCAGATGCGTCAGCCAGTCAATATCATTTAAAAAGTCCTCCTGGCTTAATGTCCATCCAGTTGATAATGACGGGAAAAATCCCCATCTGTTTCCTTCACTGAATATGGACGATGCATCGGCACGGAAGTTAAACTGGAAGTAATATTTATGTCTAAAATTATAATCAAACCTGAAAGGGATCCCAACAGCGGTCCAGTTGGTCTGGGATCCTGTCGTACTGGGGCTCAGATAGGCTGCCCCCAATGATTGGAACTCTTCTGAATAGCCCGGTGCGAGTGCTTTACTCGAATAGACATAATTATGTCCATATCCCTCAAGCGCAATTGCAGTCACCATCCCAATGTTGTGGTCCATCGTGGACTTATTGTAGGACAGAATATTTTCGAACTGCCATTTCGAATGGTTTTCATTCACTTCACTCTGGGTATTGTCATCGAATTGAATGTCATCGTAATATTCATAGACCGCAGGATCGTTGCGTTTACGAAAATCAGAATACTTCCGGAAGGTTTTTTCATAGCCCCCCCTGGTACTGAAAAGAAATGAAGAGCCAAGTTTTATTTTTAATTCAGCATTGGTCCGGAATTGGTTTGTTGCTCCATTCAGGTCAGCATACCACAACCTCGTATATGGATTCCACGACAATGCCTCCTCAACGGAGACCAATTCATCGCCGTACCAGTTAAAAGCAGTCTCGGGTTGCAAGGGAAGATGGGGTTCTGTACCTAATGCATATTGAAAAATGTTATCACTTCCCTCTGTTACTCTTTCGCGCCTGTTGTTTGAATAAACACTTGAGAAATTAAATGTGATATTTTTTGAAAGTTCTGTCTCGAATCCTGCACGGAATGAAGCTCTTTTCTGCCCCGCCTTTTGTATGATCCCATCCTCGTTGCTGTAATTTCCACTAAAAAAATATTTACTTTTTTCGCTTCCCCCGGAGAGTTGGAGGTTGTATTTTGAAATGGAACCCTGTCGGCTGATTTGGTCCATCCAGTTTTCTGCCGCATAGTCATTAAAAAGCAAAGAATCCCTTGCTGAGTTAAGGAGTTTCAGGCCACCATGGGATGCCTCGTATAAATCCTTGTATTGATATTTATCCATGATATCAGGCTGTCTCCAAAAATCGGAGATCCCCCAATATGAACTGAAATTGATCTTCAATTTTCCTTCCTTCCCTCTCTTGGTCGTGATAATGATTACTCCATTCGCAGCCCTTGCGCCATAAATCGCAGAAGATGAAACATCTTTTAGAATTTGCATATCTTCAATATCAGCGGGATTGAGCAAATCGATGCTCTCGGTGATAAATCCATCCACTACGTACAGCGGCTCGGAATTGTTAATGGTTCCCGTTCCCCGAATTCTTATTGAAGCATCCGAACCGGGAGCTCCTGAGTTCTGAATGATTTGAACACCTGCGGCTCTACCCTGCATGGCTGTTGCTACATTGGTTACCGGTATAGAGTTCAACTCTTCTGTATCAATTGATGATATCGCACCGATCAAATCTACCTTCTTTTGTACACCATAGCCAATGACCACCACCTCATCCAAAACTTCAATTTCCTCTTCCAGAACAACATCTATTACAGAATTTCCATTCACATTGATCTCATGCGATTTATACCCAATATATTTGAACACAATAATCGCATCTGGTCCGGATACGCTTAAAGTGTAATGGCCCTCAAAATCTGTAATGGTTCCATTTGAAGTGCCTTTTTCAATGATATTTACACCGATCAGTGCAAGGTTATCGGTCCCTGAAATGGCGGTGCCCTGAACGACAAATTCATCCTGATAATCAAATGCCGCAATATTATTATGAATGATCAGGAATGCACAAATAAATATGCAGACTATATGTTTCATAATTTCCTTTTAATATGGAATAATTCAAAGGGAAAAAGAGGATATCCCAATGCCGAAGCTACGGGATATCCTCAAAAGAGGGTTGATTATTTAGAAATGATAAGCTTCTGCAGGGAGGATCCTCCTTCTCCATAAGCTTTCACAAAATAAACACCGTTTTGTAAATGGCTAATATCCAACTGATTCACTGATCCATCTACCCTGGAATCCAATATGGCTTTTCCTGTAAGATCATAGACCGCAATGTTTGTGTGCAACATGGGATCCACTTCTACATTCAGGATGTCATGAGCAGGATTTGGATAAATGCTCAGCTGTGTGCGCTCTGACTTAACCTTTCTTATGGCAGTTCCGGGATCCTCTCCGTAAAGAGTGGTCCTCAAATCACACATAGGATCAAAGCAAGTGCTTGCACAGTTGTCGCCCAGACACTTTACACCAATCTTGAACCAGGAGAAGTAAGCATTGTTGGCATTCGTTGATTTGAAAACCAGGGTGAGCTTGTCTCCACCTTCAGGGATAGTGACATCAAAGTCAATCATCAGATAGTCGCTTGGTAAGGAGGCCACTTCAGGAACAACCACCACTCCATTGGCTGAGATCTCCTGAGATCTTGATCCCCAGTTCTCATACCATCCGATTTGAACGGCATAATCTCCCGGTTCTAATTCAAAATCATATTGTAAACCGTCCGGGTTTTCCTGGAAATTAGCCTCACGCATTGTGTTCCACTTGTTACCGGCTCCTGTCCATCCCCAGCCTGCGCCGGTATGTCCCCACATTTTTCCAGTAGCTTCATCCGCTCCATAAACCTGGTCAAATCTGGAATGATTTGAGCCTAATGCATCAACACTATTATCTATATAATTGGTGTCGTTACCAATATCCACGTGATAAATAAGTTCATTTCTGAACACCGGCTCCAGTACGGCACGGCCACCTATCTTTAAGGTATCGGTTTCCAGGTGCACGGCCCTGAGGTTGGCGGCCCATTTAAAGCCATCAGGATCCATCTTTGTATGGTTTGGAATGACATAGAAGGAGTCGACAGGTACATTTCCGGTGTAGACCGGGTCGAATCCAAATGGTCCATCTTTAGTTTTGGCTATCATAAACAGCTCAGAATCATCATCCGGTTCTATTTTGACCACCTGGTTTGTCAATGATTCCCCGTTCAGTTTGGACATTACTATTTTAAATGTATCCTGTAGGGTTGAATAATCCACGAAGATGGAGCCTTCGGCACTGAGTTTCGGGGCGACTGTGAATTTGTGAACGAATAACCTTTTGACCTTATTGGAAGTGAAGTACAAAGCATTATTCCAGGAATTCAGGTTATGGGGTGTGGAACCTGAAGGATCAAGTTCATATACCAGCTGTGCCTGGCTCCCGATTTCTGCAGCAACAAATAATTCTGCACCTCCCGTTGAAGGCCCGTTCCCTACAAAGTAAACCAGTGAGTCTGCACCGTCGTATACAAGTGTAGTTGTTCTTTTTACCCAGGCACCGTCATCGCCGGGAATGGCATAGGCCATTAATTTTATAGTATTATCTTCCAGATCCAGGTAGCGTAATTCGGCACCTTCGTTTCCGGGACCGGCATTCGCATTGAAACAGAGGTAGCCTTTGTACACAGCATAATCCTCAGGCCAGCTGGCATCCGTACCAGGATTGATGTCCTGTATCTGGAAGGTACCTTCTTCAGTCAGGTCAGATTCGCAAAGTTCAACACCATGCTCACCGTCATCCGCCCTGAAATATAGTTTTCCGTTGAATGAAATCGGAAAAGCAAACTGGGTGTTTGTCCCGTTACCATCCGTCGCAACAACCTTATTCATATGCTTCAACATGCGCGTATTTTCGGCCGTTCCATCTGAAATCCAGATTTGCTCATGCAAATGCTCCAGGTAAGCAGCACTGTCGGCGCCGGCATACATCCGGGGTGTTTTCTGCCTCCAGACCACATAAGAATCCATATGAACATAAATCCATTGAATATTACTACTTCCAAGGTTTTCAGGAGTCACATCAAAAACTTTGCTTGTCCCTTCCGGAGTTCCGTCTGTTTTAAATATTTCCTGGTTTTCACCAACGGGTTCCCCGATGAAATAGGCCACATTATTCTGATTGTCTACCTGGATCCTTGGGATGACTGCGTCACCTTCCTCGCGTGCCTGGATCTCACTGACCAGTGTTGCGGTTCCGGCAGTCGGATCGTATATATGCAGCCACTTTTTATTGTCAGCAGCACTTGCCACTGTTGTTGCCCGGAAGAGGATTTTCCCATCCAGGATGGTTAACATATCAGGGGCCGATGATGTGGAACCGGAGATGATGTCAGCAACCATTTTTGTACCGGCTTCAGTTCCATCTGACTCCCAGAGTTCCACGCCATTTGTTCCGTCGTCTGCCTGGAAATAGAGCTTACCGTCTAACTCAACAAGATATCTCGGACTTGCATCTGAATTACCGGGATTTATGTCTTTAACCAGCATGGTTCCGGCTTCAGTTCCATCGGTGATATAAAGTTCGTCACCAGAAGTAGTACTGGTTGCTGTGAAGAACATGTTGTCACCAATTATGACCAGTGTACTTTTAAAGGTACCGCTTCGGTCATCTTCCGTAGTTAGAGCAAAATTTTCATCACCTGCGCCAAGGGCAGTAGTGATGTCAGTCAAACCTTTCGGATACTGGGCATATCCTGAAAAGCTTAAGACGCATAATAATAGTAAAATAGCAGTTCTCATAGAATTTGTTTTTAGTTAGTAATAGATAGGCAATCATGATTTTTCACTCAACATAAATTTAGCCCATTAGAATCTGCTTTGCTTGGACAAAATTGTCATATATTCAATGAAATAGACTAATATTGGATTTTCAGGTCTAAACTGAAACAAATTGTTCATATTTTAGTACAAAACTGTCATTTTGAGTTCAGACAAGCTTATATTAAAAATGATACGCTATCAATTAGGTGTTACTTTTTATAAGATATTCGCCTGTTTCATTGGATTCGTAATCCTCCCGGAGTTAAAAGCTGCTGATCCGTATATTTTCGAAAGAATAGATAATCGCAACGGTTTATCCTCTGATTATGTAACTGGAATCGTGCAGGACAAAGAGGGATTCATGTGGTTCGTAACACAGGATGGATTAAACCGCTATGACGGGTATTCGATTAAAAAATACAAGAATAAAATCAAGGGGGGCTCATATTTTGAATCAGATGAATTTGATTGTATTGAGCTTGCTGAGAACGGTGAATTATGGCTGGGAACAAAGCATTACGGCATATATATCTTTAATCCCAGGACAGAAGAGGTCAAGCAGATTTCAAACGATACTTCAAAACTCCTTTTCATCAATGATAACCAGATACAGGATCTTCTCTACGACAGCAGGGGAAGAATGTGGATTTCAACTTATCATGGGGTTTCAAGATTTGACCCGGATGAAAACAGGATCGTAACTTACCGGGAAGACTACAATAATCCTGCAGAAGCGCCTCTGGGCAATGTCTCCATCATATATGAAGATTCGAAGGGAAGGATTCTATTTGGCACCTGGGAAAATGGATTGTACATTTACGATGAAGAGAGAGATGGGTTTAAAAATCTGATCATCAATCAGACCAATGTAGATCCTTCGGGAAAGGTAAGAATATGGTCTCTGCTGGAAGATAGATATGGGTATCTATGGATTGGCACCTGGAATTCGGGATTGCTGCAAACCAGGTTACTGGAAAATTCAATCCAGTACATCGATCATTATTATTCGGGTTCTGATAAGCAGTCAAGGAACCTGTGTGATAACATTATCTTTTCATTGAAACAGACCGAAAATGATGCCATCTGGGTAGGTGCATCGAGGGGATTGAATATCATTACCAAGCCTTACGAAAAAAATACGGAGCTACTGGTGTTTAGTGAAGATGATTCCAATATACAACTCTCAAAATCGGAAGTCTATGATATTTTCCAGGATGTCACAGGTTCCATTTGGCTGGCCACAATGGGTGGCGGTGTCAATAAAGTGGATTTGAAAAGAAACCGCTTTGAACTGTTTAATATTACAGATTCCAAATCTTATATAGAAAGCCAGGTCGTCAACAGTTTACTGCCTGCATCATCGAACGAGCATCTGATCGGTGTAAGGGGTATGGGGATAGGAATGTACAATTATGATCAACAATCATTCACAGAATATAGAGACCTGGAGATCTTTGATGGAATCTCAAGCGAAATTAATACCGTCCTTACTGCAATGAGTGATTCCCGGTCCAACTTGTGGCTCGGGACAAGATACCTTGGGCTATGGAGAAAAGATGCCGAGAACGGATCGTGGGAAACGATCATCCAACGGAATTATTTTTCAGAGGGTGCCCCTTTTTCCGTGACCTGCATGCTCGAGGACAAATTCAATCATTTGTGGGTTGGGACCACAGACGGACTGATCCGACTCATTTATAATTACGATCAGGGGCTTTATAAAGTTGAAACATTCAGGCCGGATCATACTAATCCCTTATCAATAAAGGGAAAAAACATCACGTCCATTTTTATTGACTCGGAACAGGTTCTCTGGATTACAACTGAAGATGGAGGGATCAACAGGCTGGTCAGCGGTTTAATGCACGATTCGAATCTTGAATTTGAAAATTTAGACTACACTTTTGGTGTGAATAGAGATCCCGGAAACAGGGGTGCCAATGTCATAGTGGAAGATAATATGCATATGCTTTGGATCGGGACCTGCTCGAATGGAATTATTCAGTATGACAGGGTTTCCGGAAAGTTTAATTCATGGTCAAATATAATTGACCTGATCGGCAGATCGGTGAATAATATTATTCCGGAAGAATCAAATGTGTTATGGCTTACAACTAATAAAGGACTTGTCCGGTTAAGTGTCGACAAGGAGGATATAAATATCCAGAACTTCGATTATGAAGATGGACTACAAAGCAATATTTTTAACAGGGGGGCCTGGATCAGAGATGAAGAAGGCAGAATATACCTGGGAGGGAACTATGGCATCAATCGATTCGATCCACAGGAGTTCCGGGTGAATGATTTTATTCCACCGGTAGTAATAACCGATATAAAATTGAATAACAAAGCTGTTGCAATTGAAAGAATAAATAATAATGAACTGATCCTGAAGCATGATGAAAACAATGTGGTATTTACGGTTTCTGCATTATCCTACTCACAGGTCAGAAAAAACAAATTCTCATATAAACTGGAAGGGTTTGATGAAGAATGGGTCATGACAGATTACAATAACAGGAATGCAGTATACACAAACATTCCTCCAGGTAGATATACATTCCTGGCAAAAGCAGCTAATAACAGCTGGGTCTGGAATCCTGTTCCCGTCGAATTCTCCCTTATAGTGAAGCCACTTCCACTATTTTCAACAGCGGCAATTGTAATTTATGTAGTATTATTTTTTGGAATAATAACACTATTTTTTTATGTAAGGTTCAAGACCTTTAAAGCCCGGCAAGCTCTTGCTATTGAGAAAATTGAAAGAACAAAGAATGAGAATATCAATGAATTTAAACTCCGTTTTTTTACCAATATATCCCATGAATTACTGACACCTCTTTCCCTCATCTCCCATGGAATTAGCGATATCTCTGAAAATCCTGCCACTGACAGATCTGTACTAAAACCCTTGAAACTCAATCTTAAGCGATTAACTGTCCTTATCAACCAGATACTTGATTTTAGAAAGCTGGAAACAGGTAGCATGCAATTGAATGTTAGCTTAACATCCGGCGATCAAATTTTCAGGAAAGTTTATAATGCATTTTCCTCTTATGCCAGGCATAAACTTATTGATTTTCAGTTAGCATGCAATATGGATAAGCTGATATACCTGGATGAGGAAAAAGTTGAAACCATCCTTACAAACCTGGTTTCAAATGCCATTAAATATACAGGTGAAAATGGCAGGATTACAATTTCATGTACCCTGGAGGGTGATGGCAAAGAGAGGATCTTGGTTTTGAATGTCTCCGACACCGGGATTGGAATCAATGAAAAGGATATGGACCATATTTTCGAACGGTTTTACCAGGCTGAATCGAATAAATTAAATTTATCCGGAGCCGGTATCGGATTACACCTCGTAAAGAACCTTGTTGAACTTCATAAAGGGACCATTTCAGTTAAAAGTGACCAGGAAGGAGTGAAGACCATTTTTAAAGTCAGGATTCCCGTTTACAAAGGAGCGTATGCCAAAGATGAGCTGAAAATGAACCATAAAAAGGATATTGATATCTCTTCACTGGTCATTGACCTGGATGATTTTGATGAAAATATAGCTCCAAGATCTACTGAAATCCATGCGCGTGATAAGAATTTCAGAGTACTGGTTGTTGAGGATAACAACGATTTAAGAAGATATATTGTAAATCATCTAGCCGAATATTATGAGGTGATTGAGGCTCCAGATGGACTGAAAGGGCATGAGTTAGCGCTTGATGAGCATCCGGATTTAATTGTCAGTGACCTGATGATGCCTGAAATGGATGGCATTGAGTTCTGTAAGAAAATTAAAGACGACATCAAGTGCAATCACATCATATTCATCTTGCTCACTGCGAAGATCTCAAATGCAGACCGTTCGGAAGGATACCTGGCCGGGGCGGATTCTTATATATCCAAACCGCTCAATATCAATTTATTATTATCGAGAATTGCTTCCTTAAAAAAACAAAGAGAAAAGATAAAGGAGAAATATGTACTGGGTTTATCCGAAATAAATAAAGTGGATGAAATTTCTCCAGGGAATTTCAACTTTATAAAGCAAATCACTAATGAAATTATTCAGAACATGGGTAATCCTGAACTGAATGTGACCATGCTTGCTCAAAAAGTACATTTAAGCCATTCAACACTCTACAGGAAAATTCAGAGCATTTCGGGGATGAGTCCGAATGAATTTCTCCGCAATATCCGGATCAATGAAGCAGCCAGGTTGTTATCCAATTCTGATATAAGTATTACCGAGATAATTGCCCTTGTTGGCTTCAATGACCACAGTTATTTCACCAGGTGCTTTAAGAAGAAATTCAATAAAACGCCGAAGAAATATCAGCAGTCAGAACAAGGGTAAGACTGAATAATTGAGTTATAGGGGTCTTAACTTTTTCCTTTCAAGTAAGATTAATAATATCAGGCTTACTGCTATGATACTGAGCGCAAGATAAGGGGGATGTCCAACTGAAAAAGCAACACCAATTATAGTAATACTTACTATAATGCTGCAGCGATTAGAAAAAGTATTTGACTTTTTCGAAGAAGACCGAAAGACAGAGGTATACAAACCCTATAATTATAGATTGTCTAAATTATCGAATCGTGAATTGACCTGGTAAAATTTTCGATATATTCTTGCCACAAAGATCAAAACGAACACTAAAAGTAAAGCGCTTGGGAGGATTAAAAAGATAAGCACTTCACGGAACTCGTAAACAGCACCTCTCAGATATGTTATTGTTTTATTCGAATATTCCAATTTTGTATCGGGCAATTTAAGCCAATTTAAGCCTGCATTAATTGATTTGAAGACAGATTCACCTGAGTAGGCGAAGATTGTAGAATCTGTAGCATAATTACCAGAAAATTTGATAGCTCCTGAATTGGAAGGGAAAAATGGTATGGGGGCAAACTCTTCATTCTGAATCACATGATCATTTATTCTAACAAAGCTATTGCCTCCATCTATGGATTTATATAATCCTTTTCCCTTTTGTGTCAGCAGGATGGTTCCATCGTTTTCAAAATTTGGTGACAATGCTAATGAAACAACATAACCATTAATATTTGCATCTGGCTTTTCCCATTTGTTAACTCCGCTTTTCAATTTGAATAAACCCTTAGTACTTCCACAAAAAATTGTAGAATCATGTAAAAAGGCAGGAGATATTGCAACGGTACATTGGTTTCCGATTGAATCATTCCTGTATATTATTTTCTTTTTCTTTACTATGAATATTCCCTCTGAAGCAGATCCTGCAACGAATATGCTATCTAGATTAAATGTTGGGCTTATTTCAAAAGAGGTAGGCTTTTGATCTAAATACATATGGCTGATTAGCGATTCCTTGTCCGGATTATAAATTAGTACATTCTTCCCACCATTTGAACAGGCAATAATATCTTCCGAATTATTGATTCTGCGAATCCTGCGTATTCCGGGACAATCTGCATCTGCAATTCCGGAATTGCTTGTTTTAGATGGAAAGACTCTCTTTACCAGATTATCCTTTCTGCAAATTGGGTGAGTTTTCCACTTTTTATCCTGAAAATCAAGAACGTGAATATTTGTCAGGCTACTTAGCCATAATTCGGTATTATTGCCGCAAAAATAAGCATCATGGCACCTGATTTTTCCTGCCGACAAAAGGTGCTCTGTGATAATCGAGCCGGATAGTTTTTTATCCCAGTTCCTGCCTCCGTTTATGCTTATTACTGGACCCTTAAGATATGTTAATGCAACAATTGACGAATCGCTTAAATATTTAGGGGAAACATTTAATCCGACCACCAGGTTTTCAGAAAGGGTTTCCTCCTGCACCCAAGCTCTATTATGTTTATGGCGAAATAATCCATCAAAACCACAGACGAATACATTCTCATTGCCTGCCGATTCAAACACTTTAAAATGCGAAAAGTATGGGACATTAAATTTATCGGCCTGTTGATGGGAACTAAGACCTTTGCTATCACGATTGAAAGTGACCCCGCCATCGGTAGATATGTAAAATCCTTTATATGCATGAAGTACATAAATTACTTCATTAAGATCATCTGATAATGAAGATTGTATATCCATGATCTTACCATCGGGAATGCCAGTTATGTTATCCACATTGTAAACCTCTTTTGAACTTAGTCTTAAGGCACCAAAATCTGAACCGATAAGTAGTTCCTTGTTTTCCAGGTCGGAATTTAATGAGGCAAGTGAATTGATTCTGCCATATTCTGATTCAAGCTGAAAGATTTTCTTAATCTTCAGTGTCTTAAGGTCTAATTTAAATATGCTGCTTTGATTGTCGCTGAAAAGATATCCATCCGGAATTTCACAAAGAGCGGTGATCAGTTTCGTGTTGAAATCCACAAATTCTTGCCATGAATCACCATTATTGACTGAATAATACAAGCCACTGGACAGTCCGCATGTCAAAACAAACCCTGGTCTGTATCCTGAAGACTCTATTAGGTGAAGTTCAGGATTGGACAACCCTGAATTCGATTTTTTCCAGGAATTTCCCAAATCAGAGGAAATGTATACCCCATCTCCCGCAGATGTTAGAAATAGCATTTTTTCCCCAGCCTTTGTCATGGCCAGGCTTTGAAGGAATTTGGTATTATCTAGCCCTTTAACAACCCGCTTAAACGAATTGTCATCAGATTTCCGGTATAAGCTTGATCTTGATATAACATAAAGAAATTCCAAGTTGTTGTCGCTTATCATGAAAACATCAGAAATTTCATCGTGGGGGGCATGTGCAAAGGATGTAAAACAAAAAAAACACAGAAAGATAATGCTCATCTTTATGGTTTTTTTTCCTTGGATTCTGACGGGAGGGGTTGAGGGTTTGCCCTTGATCAATTGAAAACCGCAATGGGGACAAGTTTTTACGGAATCACTAAGCTGATTCGTACACTCCGGACAATTAATTAGTGCCATAAATTCTGATTTGTTGAGCCTGATCCCTAAAATTAGCTTATTAGAAGAAACCACCATTGAAAACCTTCAAAAGCAAGTTGACCTTCAAAGCACGTTGATCGACGACCTTCACCCTTATGGGAATATTTGTAGTAATCATTTTGGTTCTTAGGTTGTTTATCGCAATTCCACGCCCAAGCCCCAACCATCTTGTTTACTCCCGGATTTTTTTGATAAATGTTCTTCCAGGTGTTCATGTATCCATGAAAAGTAACTCCACCACAAAAGGCAGGTAACCAGGACTGCAAGTCCTCCTAAATACCCGGTAAAGAATGGTATTTTCATAGTAAAAGTCTAAATGTTCAACTTGGAGTCGCGAGCAAAAAAATCCAAAGGATATACTATCTCGGCTATTATTCTTATGCCTTGTTGAATTAAAATGCTGCTACCACGGTCTGGTTCAAATCAAATCAAAAAAAGGACTTTTATTAAAATAGTTATCACTTCCATTTGCCAATTAATTCATCTCTGATTATTATATCAGACCATTCCAAATCATTATAA
>Ga0164313_10002032_pt1 | contig 18163 bp, 9 predicted proteins | sample GuaBasSedimGuay4_FD_113735 | JGI IMG/M metagenome (GOLD analysis project Ga0164313, IMG submission 113735) | Subseafloor sediment microbial communities from Guaymas Basin, Gulf of California, Mexico - Guay4, Core 4569-4, 0-3 cm | ecosystem: Environmental > Aquatic > Marine > Hydrothermal vents >...
ATGACGCGGATTTGACGGATATTCACGGATTTCATCATTCATGCCATCAAAGATTCACATACTAATCGATGAAAATTCGTGCTATTAGTGCTATTAGTGCTATTAGTGCTATTAGTGCTTAATAAATGAATCATTGAGGAATGTCCCAAGGACTCCTTTAGAGATTTCTGATATCTGACGTATGAACTAGGATTTGAAACACGAATATATTAGTGAAAATTCGTGCAATTAGTGGCAAAAAAACACCTGCGACAGATCAACTAAACCCTATCCTACACCCCTTCAAAAAACGCCACACTCCCCCCTACCCAGGTCTTATTTAAATTGTACTTCACCCCGATCATCTCCCCTTTGCTGAGACGGGCCAAATTATTTATGATCCGTGGACGTGCATGACCCTTCTCCCACAGCATGAGCATACGCACCTCGCACTTGGCATTTCCGTCAGGAGTCTCAACGATAGGGATATAATTGACTCTTTTCTGCAAGATGTAATCTTCAGGCTTTGCAAGCGACTCGAGATCACGCCTTGTTGTATTTAAAATCACCCCCGCTCCGGCAAAAGAATAAAGTGGCTTAAGGACATAATTCTGCAAGTCCTCAGGTATTTCTTTAAGATCGCTCACGAACCTGGTTTCCGGTGAATATTTGGAGTGAATAAAAGGCAGTGTGTATTTGCTTATCCTGTAAAACCAATTTGGATGCCCGACCCACCGCACATCATGCTCGTGCTTGAATCTGAATTCTCGCCTGATGTCATTTCTTTGCATGAGTTCGTCAAAAATCACGCGGTTGAAAATGCGCTTGACATCAACTCGCTTTCCATCATCATCGACGTAGAACACTTTTGCACCATCTTTCTTCAGATCAGAGATGCATGCGATCTTAAGTCCCAAATGATGTCTTGCTCCCAGGAAATCAATTTGAGTGACCTGTGTATGAGGTTCGATCTCTAGTAATACGACCTGCTTTGGATCCGTGTCTCCAATAATAGACTTTCTCAATAATTCGATGTAGGACTCTGAGTTTAGGCCACCGAACAAATGCGACAGATCTTCAGGCAAATGGAAAAATTTCCTATACGCATTGGCAACCATATCCTGATAGAAATACAAAGACGGAAAGCCCTGCACTTCGATCAGTTGAGGAAATAATTCTCCTTCTTCATTGCGGGTGATTCCAAAATCCATTTGAAGAAACAGCGTGCGATCACTTTCCTTCGAAACAGAGAATATATCGTCAATTGAACCTTGAGTAAGCTCTTTAAAGTTTGGCGCACAGATCAAATCGGCAATATCCTCACATGCCTGAAACAGATGCTGGCCAAGAGCCCTTGGAATAAAAACAGGTGTTTCCGCAATCCGGAAAGATGGCCGATGATTGTATTGCGCCGAGATATAGTCCAGAAATTCCGCGTAGTGCGACTCAGTAAAACTTGCGTTGTAGGCTTTTCGAATACTCTCAATCATAATGACACTTGACCAAATAAGAGACAGGTAAAATGATGTGAACTCAGGGCTTAAGTTACAAATGCCTCACTGGTCTGCTGCACTTTTTCAATGGCATTCCTGAGAAAGAGTGGAATAACGGTCATATAGGTCTGCTCCAGTTTTTGCGGATCACCCAGATCTTCGATCATTTTGGAGAATTTCTCCTCGCCTTTGAGCTCGAGGACCTTCTCGTGGACAGCCTTCTTGTAAAAGTGCTCGATCATACCTGCCGCTGCCGCTTCGGGATGAAACTGTACTCCCAGGCAAGCATCTGAAAAGCGCACTGCCATGATGGCGCGTTCGAGGGGTACGTGGGGTCTGATCTTTTCGAGTGCCAGTATTTCTGCACCCATTTTCTTCAACCGCGCGTAATCAGGCTGCAACAGCTGATATAACCTGAAGTCCGCTACGTAGAACGGGTCTTGTAATCTGCCAAGAAGTACATCCGTTTTGCCGGCATCTGTCTTATGTACCGGAAAAACTCCAAACGACTGCGATTTGCGTTTAGTGATTTTACCGACTCCAAAATGATGACAGGCCATTTGAAACGAGTGACATATAAACAGGACGTGCTTTGGTTGATCACTATACTTGTGATTATACGCCCACAGCTTATCGAGAAAATTAAAAAACGGCACTCCCCATTCTTCCTCCACCTCCAATGGATTGCCCGGGCCTCCTGTCGAGATATACACGTCATAGCTCAGATCGGGAACTTCATTCTTGAGGCGCACGTCGTAGACATCATATTCAGTGATCCCGCTCTCTTCTACGAGACGTTTGATGCTGGCCATCCCGAGGTTCTCGGTGCCATTGTATAGATCGAGGATTGCTGCGCGTATGCTCATGGATGTGGGATATTCATCAGATACAGATTGAAAACACCCTTGCTATACTGATTGTTTCACTGAATCACGGACGAATGTGCCCCATCGCAAATTCATCTGACCATCCTTGTGGGCCTTCGCGCGCTCGATTGCCATATCGGCCGCATTCTTCACAATCCACTCAAAGTTTTCCTCACCTACAGAGTTCACATCTGCATCGGGTGCCGGATTGCAAAAGTCGATCGCATACGGGATACCATCACGCACGGCAAACTCAACAGTATTGAAGTCATAACCCAAGCCATGGTTGAGTTTCAGGACACCTTCGTGGACCGTGTCCCAAATTTTCTTGTCCTTTTGTACATCATCGAGAATGTATCTTTCATGTGGAGCATTCCGAGGCTCATAAGGCATGATATGCACGCGATCTCCTCCGAGATAATAGCAGCGGAAGTAATGCGTAAAATCGATTGCCTCCTGCAGCATCATGACCAATTGCGCTGTGTCGTGATACGCTGCAAACAATTCATCGAATGACTCTACTTTATACACGCTCTTCCAGCCACCACCAGAATAGGGCTTCATGTAGAGCGGAAATCCACCAAGTTCCTCCACCATCTCTTCCCACGGCATCGGAAATTTCAGGTTCGAAAATGAATCTTCAGTTGTATCATCAGGGCGCTCAAACGAAGGCAGGAGAAAGGTCTTCGGCACAGGCACTCCTACACTCAATGAAAGCGCATTATTGAAAAATTTCTCATCAGCACTCCACCAGAATGGGTTGTTGATCACGGCCGTCCCTGAAATCGCCGCATTCTTGAGCATTGCGCGGTAAAACTCCACGTCTTGCGATATGCGATCGATCAATACTGCGTAACCAGTCGACCTTCCCTGAAATACCTCATCGATATGTGCCAGTTCAGCTGATATGCCTTTTGGAGCGATCGCATTGACACGATCCACAAATGCCTGTGGGAATGTGCGCTCCTGACCGAAAAGAATGCCTATTTTTTTCATAGATAGTGTGATTTTGAGCCATGTAGCAGAGGCCCCCATAAGGATTTTGAAAAGTCCGGCAAAGATAAGGGAATGCGGGAATTATAAAAAGGAAAGTATTGCGGCACTGATATGATGTGGGGCATTCACATTCTGTAGTGGAATTACGACATTACGGACGACGTTGTCTTTCAGGTTAAGATGATCAATCAGTATGAGATCAAGGATAGAGTTCATGTTCAATAGGGTTGTGCTCATGAAATATGAGTCCAGACTCAGTCGTGGCTTGTCACATGCCAGCGTAGCCATTGTCACAATTGCTTACCTCTTGACAGGTACCGTTTCGCTGCTAGCCCAAACATACTCCACCACACATGACATAGCTGATGGGGGTGGCGATATCTACAAGAATATGATAGCAGACCATGACACAGTATTTGCCATATCGGCCCATGGATGCGATGGGGAATGCATGTCAGTGGTTAAAATAAGTAGTAACGGAGTCATCTTGAAAAAAAGAACCTTTTCCTGGATGGACGAGGGAGACAAAGACATGATTTATCAGGATGGCGAAAAAATTATTGTCTGTGGCAGTCGAGGGTACGGATCAGAAGCTCTTCTGGATGTGCTCGTTTTAGATCACAACCTTGATAGCCTGGATCACGCCTCTTTTGGCCCTCCCGATAGCGTAGTCGTTATTGCTGCCAGATCGATCACAGCATATGAACAATACTACGTTGTAGTGGGTTTTGGTGTTACGCAACAAGGGGAAGTTAGATGGGTATATGATGATGTACACAATCCATATGGGAAAAAAACTTTGCGTCACCTTGGTCAGGCAGTAAACGGAGATATTCTCGGATGTGGGGAGATTGCATGGCCCTGGGATCCAGAGGACGGAGAAGAACGCTACTACGGAGGCTTCGTCTTCAGGATGGACTCAAAAACCGGTGAAATGCTTTGGGAGCGCCCGATCATTGGATATGACCGTTTTGGAAATTTTGCCGGTAAAACCTTTAGTGATATAGAGGAGTTACCCAACGGAGATTTGCTTATGTGTGGTGGTTGGAGAATTTATGATTCCAACGATCTGATCAGCTATGATAGCTGGTTGGTTAGAACGGACAGTGCATATTTCGGACATCATTGCGCCACCCATTTCGCTCCATACTGTGCCAGTCATATCGGAGGTCATTGTGCCGCTCTGACATGAACTGAACCATTTCATTTCGGAGATCACTGTGCCACTCACAATGATGTGATGTGATCCATTTCGGAGGTCATTGAGCCACTTTCCATAAAGCAGATTACACTTGCCAGCAAAACGATATGGCAGGACAAAGAATCGATGTTATGGAACTCAGACAACTCATCCAGTTAAAGCAAAAGAAGCAGAGCAACAGGCATATCGCCGCTGCGCTCGGAGTAAGTCGCAATACGGTCAACAACTACGTCAATACGTTTAAGGAACATGGCTTCAGTTCTGCTGCTTTTTTGTGTTTGGCAGACGGAATTCTCCCTTAAATGGGATGAGATACTCTAATTTCTGGCAATGAGAAGGATGACCCGTTTAAATCGGTTAACATATCCCTTGTTAAATCAATAAACTGTGCCTGACTTATTAATGGCTGGTTGTTTCTCGTAAAAACCGGGATGATATGATCAGCTGTCAGTTCCTGTAAACTAACCGGAACTGTGTTGGCTTCGACAAATGGTTTCTGATCGATTAATGCTGGTTGTTGATTAAGGATTTGTACTTCTATAATGGTAGATTTTAATTATTAGTAATGTTAGTTAATTTAGGAGGACAAGGAGGTCTTGGACAGATGAATAGGGGTTTTCGGTATAGGAATCCATGGGCTAATAAAATTGTCTTGATGATTTTCGTCATGTATGACATTGATTAAATTCATACTTACCATTATACGACGACTAGTGGCATATTTTTGAATGCCAAAAGGCTTCTATTTTCGAGTGGCCTTTCCATTTGCATTTTTTTCAAATTATGCCACACGACCTGCAATCTACTGTGGCTACAAGTCAAAAGAAGTCTTTACATCGAATACATACAGCGACTTCAATAATAATTTTATACACTATTATTATGCTTTGTAGCATCAATTTGTATGTTATTAAACTCAACCAAGTAGTCCCTTTGTTTTAGCGTTAAATTTACATTGAGATAAAGTGAATATTACGGCACATATTTGGGTCTGATAATTGCGTTATTAATAACAACGTGTTATTGTTTTGAATATATAATATCCATCTAAAATTCAATAACACGTTTTCAGAAACTCAAATAGGATCCAATATATCTGATCAGATCAGAATAATTGAATCCGATATATCTACATCTAACACTAGCCAGTTGCAATCATCAAAAATGATTTATTGCACTAAATAATATGCTAAATAATTTAATTGTGAATTGTGACATCGAGTTTGTCAAAACTGATTTAGTGAAAATAAATAAAATCTCAACATATGCAACTTCAAAAATGTAAATGCCGTCTCCAGTCCAATTTTTATGCACTCAATTTTGCGGCTGTCTTTCTAGTGTCGACACTAAGCTTTTTTGCAGTAAATCAAATTCGAGCTCAAGATTGTGGTGTAGACTTACCATGCATGAGTGGATTCCAAGCTAGTGATATGCAGGACATGCAGACGATATACATAAATGCTAAGTTCCATTTTGTCGAGCAAAGTTATGTTGTCAACGGACAAACCGAGACATTCAATTTTCAGTGCACTGACGAAAATGCCGCTTATTATGCGCCTGATTATGCTCAATCCATACTTAATGGACTTAATGGTGTACTTGCCGATCCAGATGAGAATATTCCAGCAACCTCGTCAGATGATCTCGGCGACACAAAAATTCGGTTTATTTTTGCTGAGGACCCTAGCGACCCATGTGATGCGATACAAATTCACCAATCCATGCCTACTGCTTTCAATGACGATAATGCCTTTAACATCGTTTTATTTGATGACTCATCGAATGGATTTTCCGGCCAGGACAATGGTAATGGCGATATAGACCTGAAAAACGTGCATGAAGCTGTGTATATTCAAGGCAAGACAGCCGCCGAAATATTCGGTGCTGGGCATGTTTTATTACATGAGGTAGGGCACCATGTTGGACTTTGCCACTCTTTCGCTCAAGGGAACAGATGTACCGACATGGATCCGTATGACGAATGTGGAGTTGGTACAGGTATTACTTTGCCGGATGATTGCGGCAGTGGCACAGCTCCGTGTGACCTAAATGAGAGCAACAATGTTATGAGCTATATTACTCAAACTGCTATGACGTTTTCTCAATGGATAACCTATTATGGAGCTTTGTTTGAAGACACAAGACGTTATAAGAAGGCCATGGCAGTGGGATCGTGCACAAGTACATCTTGGATACCGAGCCTAGTCATTCAAGCTGGTACACACGTAGTATGGAATAACATCAAGTTTATTGATTCGAATATTGTTGTCGAGACAGGAGCAACCCTCGAAGTAAATTGCCATCTATCTATGGGGCCCAAAACATCTATTCTAGTTAAGCGCGGAGGTCGTTTATTTGTAACTAACGCGACTATTGAACCTAGATATGAAGATTGTAGATGGAGAGGCATTTCTGTTGAGGGAAATCCATCGGTAGACCAACCGTCTATTGGGAATGCTCAGCTTACGTCTTATACCTTTACTAATCAGGATGCCGGAGTTGTATGGCTTAGAGATTCTGAGATTAAGGCAGCTTTCGTTGGACTTTCTGTGAGTGGTTTTACCTGGTCCGATCCGGAAAAATATGGAGGCCTTGTCATGGTGTCTAATACTGATTTCATAGATTGTGGTATTGGCGCATTGTTTATGCGCTACAAGAGGGTTAATAAGAGTTACTTTATCACTGGTACTATGACTGCCACAGACCTGCACCCGGATTACGGATCAGTTGGAGTACATATTTGGGAGTGCAGCGGAATTGAAATTCAGGATATTGATTTTGTTAATCTTCACGACTACGGGATTCGCGGAATAAATTTTGATGGACTTATAACAGGTTGTTTGTTCAAGGGTGAAACTAACGTGACCACTTATGGAATTAGAATGGGTGCTACAATGCCTAGTAGCGCTGAAAAACCGGTAATTATTGATAATTGTGACTTTAATAATGTTAAATATGGCATAACGGCTTCATCTACTCCAAATTTCATTAGTAAGCTTATTATAAAGAACAGTCGTCTTGTTGGTCCAAACCTCTTTACATTTTACTACGGTGTGGAGATTTTTGGTCAGGCATCGTTTGATATTTATGGCTACAACGAATTTTCCAATTACTGGCGGGGCATGCACCTTGTTTCGACTGGCAGTCTACATAATAAGGTAAGATGTAACACTTTTGGTACTTTTGGTATCAACGCGTTGCATGTAACAAATACAAATTCAAGGCTAGAGATATTAGGAAACACTTTCACCCATTCAAAGGCTCCATCGATACAATTATCTGGAAAAGGTAGTGTCGTAAATGAGATTATTGGCCATCCCTCTTTCGATGCTGGAAATTGTTTTAAGCTAGAAATCAACGCAATTATTTCGACGGGTCTTGATGTTGAGAAATTTGATTACTATGTGAACGACAACAGTGCCCCACCGTGCGAAGAAACACCTACCAATAATCTTTCCGAAAATCCACCTGGGGCGAACAAATACTTCGTGTATTCCTCCGTAGGTGATTATGTTACAGATGGCTGTGTTCTCCCTGTACCTAATTTAAACTATACGATTGTAGACCTTGGCAATGCTAGAACCGATTTGGCAGAGGCGAAATCAAAACATGAAGCAAATCCAACAGATAGCATATTTTGGCTTGCCTATCTAAATGCTTTGTATCACAAAGACTCTGTGTTGAACGATGTGGTTGCCAGCGCTGTGGCGAGTGATGATTTAGATCTGGTAGACTCTTTGTTTCTTGGAGAAAATGATATTCATTACGATAGAGCTGTTGTAGGATTACGCGTCATGAGAGGTGACACAGCTGGAGCAAATTCTATGCTTAACAACTTGCCAAGGATATCTCAAGATGACATCTGGTTTCAAGAAATCATGGCGGTCAATATCAAGATTGCAACAACTGATACATTGTATAAGCTGTCGTCTCAAGAAAACCAAGATCTTATGGCCATAGCCTCCGCGGATAGTTCTATATTGAAAGGATACGCCTGCTCACTGCTGGCGCTCTGCGCTGGGTACGAATGTCAAACTGGTGACACTGTCAACATGATAGTTCTACCATTAGTTGCGGCAGAAGAATCCAATGTGAATTCGATTCTAGAACAGGGGACTCTCGAGCTGCAAGTCTATCCAAATCCTTCCGTCAATGGCGAATTTACGATAGATTGGACCACCGAGGCAGAGATTGTCAATGTGTTCATTAGTGATATAACCGGAAGAATCCACCAACAGTTTAAAGCACCAAATCAAACTGGTCAGTTCACGAAAACTGTTAATATTCATGAAAGTGGTGTCTATTTTGTGACATTGAGCACAAATTCCGGAGTTATAAAGACCGTTAAAGTTGTCGTATTAATGAACTAAAACTAGCTTTGTGTTGGTATCACGTAATTGACGAGTGTTGAAGAGGTTGATCATCATATTAGGATTAGGGTTATGCACGTTTGTTGCGGGAGCTCAAGACAATTGGGTAGTCCGGTATGGTTTGGATGAAGGAAATGAGATTGGAACATACATTGAAATTTTAGATAGTGTCCTTGTATTAAATGTGCTAACGTTTTGTCGAGACAATTCAAAATCATGTGTTGGATTTATTTCAATTGATCCGGACAACGGTGAATTAGCAGGGAAAGGAATCATCTTTGACACAGTCAAGATATCTGCGTTGCAGTCGCTTTCCTCAATGAACGGCTCGGTTTTGTTGAATATAAATACCACAGACCGATCAAGATGTGCCGTTGCGAGCTTCAGAGACTCTGGCGAGTTGATTGATATTTTTGACTATTATGTTGCTGATGATGACGAGTGTATGGGCGGAGCGATTGACTCCAATGACTCTACGACATTTGTTATTTATGGCACAAGAGAGGTGAATGGCCCGTATGCAGTTAAGATTAGGGCACTCGACGCGGATTTGGCTCCAATATGGACCAAGTCCATTGAACAAGAAGGACGCCAAGTTATACAAGCCGAGCTGCAAACAAATAATGACGGTGGTGTCGTTGTTACATATACTACTTATGATCCCGCAGAGTATTTCGATCAACGTGTGAGCATTGCCAAGTTTTCCTCAACCGGCGTTATGGAATGGGAGACGTCTTTGCCATACAGTGGGGACTGGGACAGCGGCTGGTCCAAAATAGCAGACCACCCTGACGGAGGTTACGTAGGTACCTGGCCCTTTGATTCAACCATTTTTTATAAAGCCATTGTCCCGAATGTCGTTTATAAGTTAAAACCAGATGGTGAACTTGAGTGGGAACGAATAGTATGGGACAGGCAATTTACCTTGTATGATGTTTTTGCTACCCAGGACGGAGGAGTTTTGGGATGCGGTATCGCTGAGCATTGGCCATGGGCTGAAGATAGTGTGCCGCATTACAGAGTCCCCTACGTTGTCAAATTAGATGCAAATGGGAATGAAATTTGGGATCGAAAGATTATCGATACAATAGGCGGTTCAGATCGTATTAGATTGTATGCTGGAGTTGAACTGTCAAATGGTGATATTGTTTTTACTGGTGGATCTAGGGATCCCAATTTCGGTACACCAGATGACCCATTTCCGGGTAATATTTATGCCATAAAATTGGATAGCAATGGGTGCTTTTATCCAGGTTGCGGAGAGTGGCAAAACGTCTCTGTGCCTACCACTTCTGTAAAGACAATTGAGAAAGAGCACGCTGAGGTAAGACTTTTTCCGAATCCTGCTAGTGATTATATGTATCTGGGTTTAGCTGTAGGTGATTCGTACTTGCCCGGAGAATACAAATATTTCATTTCATCAACTATTGGGCAGGTTCTTATGGATGATAAATTTAATCCCAATGTCATCACACAGATAATGATTTCAAATTTACGCTCTGGGATGTATGTTCTCACGATTACAAGAAATGGTAAGATTATAAAATCAAATACATTTACCAAAATTGAGAATTAAAATTGGCTTTGGTCAGGTTGGGCTGGAATATCATGTTGAATGAACTGTACAAATTCAACTGTAGTTCCACCGGGTGGCCGTGGGCTCCCCATCATGGGCGTTATTTTGGTCTGAATTGTTATTTAAAACAGATTCGACCGTAATTCAACTATAAGTCTCCTTGATATCCACTCAAACAAGTGCTTGGAATCCTAATACCTCTAAGTTTGAATGGGTTATAAATCTGTTGCTTCCATCAAGCTCTCTATATTCTTTTGTCATATATTTGTAGTCCTTCCAATATTATCGGACGAGCAAATCCATCCATCCAGAACCCCCAAGAACCGGACAGATGGATATGATTACAGCCTACCTTCATCAAGAAACGAGTGACATATAAAGAGGACGTGCTTTGGATGATCACGATGTGTGTGATTATACGCCCACAACTTATCGAGAAAATTAAAAAACGGCACTCCCCACACGTCTTCTACCTCCAGTGGATTGCCCGGACCTCCAGTCGAAATATACACGTCATAGCTCAGATCGGGTACTTCATTCTTGAGGCGTACGTCGTAGACATCATACTCCGTGATCCCGCTCCCCTCTACAAGGTGCTTAATGCTGGCCATCCCGAGGTTCTCGGTGCCATTGTACAGATCGAGGATTGCTGCGCGTATGCTCATGGACGTGAGATTGTCATCAGATACAGATTGAAAACACCCTTCTAAACTGATTGTTTCACAGAATCGCGGACGAATGTACCCCAACGCAAGTTCATCTGGCCATCCTTGTGGGCCTTCGCACGCTCTATAGCCATTTCGGCCGCATTCTGCACAATCCACTCAAAGTTTTTCTCACCTACAGAGTTCACATCTGCATCGGGTGCCGGATTGCAAAAGTCGATTGCATACGGGATGCCATCGCGCACGGCAAACTCGACAGTATTGAAGTCATAACCCAAGCCATGGTTGAGTTTCAGAACACCTTCGTGGACCGTGTCCCAAATCTTTTTATCCTTCTTCACATCGCCGAGAATATATCTTTCATGTGGTGCATTCCGCGGCTCATATGGCATGATATGCACGCGATCTCCTCCGAGATAATAGCAGCGGAAGTAATGTGTAAAATCAATCGCCTCCTGTAGCATCATGACCAACTGCGCAGTATCGTGATAGGCCGCAAATAATTCATCGAATGACTCCACTTTGTAAACGCTCTTCCAGCCACCACCAGAGTAGGGCTTCATAAAGAGTGGAAATCCACCAAGCTCCTCCACCATCTCTTCCCACGGCATGGGAAATTTCAGGTTTGAAAATGAATCTTCAGTAGTATCATCGGGACGCTCAAATGAAGGCAGTAGAAAGGTCTTCGGTACAGGCACTCCCACTCTCAATGAAAGCGCATTGTTGAAAAATTTCTCATCGGCACTCCACCAGAAGGGGTTGTTGATCACGGCCGTTCCAGAAATTGCGGCATTCTTGAGCATTGCCCGGTAAAACTCCACGTCTTGTGAGATGCGATCAATCAAAACCGCGTAACCAGACGACCTTCCCTGAAATACCTCATCGATATGTGCCAACTCTGCAGAGATACCTTTAGGAGCAATTGCATTGACGCGATCCACAAATGCCTGTGGGAACGTGTGTTCCTGACCGAAAAGAATGCCAATTTTTTTTCATAGATAGTGTGATTTTGAGTCGCATATCAAAAACACCAATCAGGGTTTTGACAAGTCGCGCAAAGATAACGTCATGCGTCAATTATATTTTTCCTCCAATAAACAAGATCATCCAATCTTTGGGACTAGACCTAAATGATACTCCCTTCGCTTGTCACCCTTACCCTCACTCACCCATAAAATTACTGTAGAGAGTTCAAATTGAAAGCACACGCAATCAATCTATTGTATCCTACAGCAAGTTAACACGGTCATCCCTTAAACATTATACGCTTCGAAACACAGAGTGCTTCCCTTCTGACTTGCCTTTCTTGTTTGATCCATTAGAACTACAGGTGTTGAAGGAGCACACTGTTCGTGAGTACATTAACACGCTTATAAAAGACAGAACCATCCTCATTAAATGCAACAAATATTTTGAACATTCTTGACCAACCTACTGTCGCTATGTATGTTAAGAGACAAAGAATTGGACAATATCTGTGTTATGCGACCTATCACACAATGATTCGAATATCGATTGTATCATATCACAAGAAGACCACGTTGTTTATTTTCTCACTAAAAAATAAGCTTCAAATGTTAAAATATTGCATATACCAATTTTAAAATCTACCTTACAGGTGTAGTTTGAATTAATTCGATTATTCCCACCCCACCATCCCCTTCATAATTAGATTTGCAATTTTGATTTGCGCATAGGCCCGAAGCATCCGCTTTTCTGCATTATAATGCGGAATTCATGCTTTTGCCTTGTCTTCAGATCATACTGCAGTGCATTGTTTATTTCTCAAAGTCTATTTAAACTAATAAATCATGAATTTTCCAATAAGCAAACTCGCATTCCTGCTCAATAAGTGTAGAAATATATCACCGTTGCTCTTTCATATCTTCGTTGCATTTATAATTCTACTATGGCAAACTAATGCAACAAGTCAAATCAACTCAAATTGTCGAAGCGTTCCAGATAATATTGAATTACCTGGCGACAGTACATTGTGTCAGAAATTTGACGACTTCAGCTCAACGCCAATAATAATCGGAACTGGGACCAACTCGGTAACTCTGTGGTCTGGAACGGGACTAGGCTTTCCGCTTCCTTTCGGCATTGCGCAAAAGGACATCATTATAAATGGCACGCTGATTATTGACGAACCGGCAGGCTTTTACGCCTGCCGCATCAAGCTCGGTGATGGCGCAACAATCAAGGTGATAAGCGATATATATATGTTTTCATATCTATCGCGATGGTTTTCATGCAACACAATGTGGGAGGGTTTTGTGATTCAAGAAGATGCCAACCTACGCTCTTTTAATTCTGAATACGAGGATGCTATTCACTTGATAACATGTGATGATGGAGGGATTCTAAGTCTTTCGTCAAATACTTTCAATCGAAATTATATATGCATAAGAAATGGGGATAGCAGCCCTAAGTTTAATGGTATACATTTCGAATTTCTTCGATCCAGCCTATTTACTTGTACTTCAGAGTTGAATACAACTCAGTTCGGCTCCAAAATTACGCATGCTGGAATATACCTGGATCGCGGTGTTGCAACCATTGGCGATTACTCATCGGTAAATGTCTTCAGTTATCTTGAAAATGGAATTTATGCAACTCAATCTGCAGCGTCGATTGTCAACCTTAAATTTGATAATATTTTGGAAACAAATATAGCTGAATCTGGATGTGGAATCAATTCTCACGATTCCAACATTAAGGTCGATGCAATATTGCAAAATAACAGCTGGTTGGGAAGAAGTACATTTAATAATTGTCAATTTGTTGGAATTAAATCTTATCGCACTAATTTGGATGTGCAGGGGGCAATATTTAGCGGGGAAATGCTTGGCGCTTTTGATGTGGCACAAAATCAAGAAGCAGAGTTTGTATCGATTTCACACTGTGTTGTGGATCTAAATCATCCCAACAATCTTCTTGGCATGCTTATAAACAGAGGGCTCGGATCTGGTGCAACACCTCATTATAATCTACACCATGATACAGTTTATGCGAGAGATGGTGCCATAGGTCTTTTGAATCACATTGGAATTGGCAGTCAATTCCCATCTACAGATCGAATGATAGTTGAGGAAAACTATCTCGTATTTAACGGAACAATGGGTGGAGCAGCACTATTCGTTGGAAACATTTTAGATCCCGCCAACAATTATGAATTGCATCACAACGAATTTATTGCGACAAGCCAGAGCAATAGTCAGTTTTTACGAGATGCATTCTATTGTCGCGGAAATGGCTCACTTAACGGTTCTGGCCATTCATTTAGCCATAATACCATTCAGGGTTTCAGCTCCCAAGGGTCACTCGGAGGTGCCATAGTTTTGGATGGCTTTGCAAACACGAAGATATGCGACAATACAATGGACAATACAGATGTCGGAATACTTCTTTTTGCAAACAATTCGCCATTAAAAATACAGAATTCTGATATCGGACGACACGAAACAGGTCTGCAGATTCTAGATGGATTTGTGCCTGGCATGAACGGGCTCCAGAATAGGTTTGGTAACACATGGTCTTCTAATGCATCTGATTACGTGTTTTATGCCGCTGAATGTAGATCCAATCCCTTTTTTAGTCGGTTTAATGTTGAAAATAACAACCCAGGAATACTTCCAAATCCGCGTACTCCGGCCGGACCGAGTTGGTTCCGAGTAACGAATGGTACTGTAGAGCAATGCATGACTTTTCCTGAAGACATGCCTCAGGTGTTGTCCATCGCAGATAGCGCTATAATTATGAAAACGCTTTTCGATACTTCATGGAGCGATGTCATGACGTGGTCAGCTGAAAAACAGTTAATGCTGAAACTCATGCGGTATCCTGGGCTCAGACCACTTGGTTCAGACGCTAATACGTATTTCTTAAACAAATCGACCACAAGTCCGGGCAACTATGCTACAGCCGAACTTGCATACATCAATGCAATGCTCACAACGGAGTTAATTTTATCTATTGCCGATAGCCTGAATGCAATCGTATCGAGAAATCTCGATTCGCTATCTAGTTCCTATTTGAAGCGTTTAGGAGTCATGGACACAACCAGCCTGGATTCTGTTTTTTTACTTAGAATAACTCAATGGGATGATTCCATTAAACAATCAATGGCGGAATACACTGATCAGCGCTTTACTATCAAGGTCAACCAAGACCAAGCCCTTGTTGGAGTTTTAAGCCAAGTCAACAACCTCAATGTGAATACTAGCCATGAGTCGTATTACAAAACCATCCTTCTAGCAAAGGTAGAAAGGGCAATAAACGACTCATTGAGTGGCGCGAGGAAAACTGAATTAATAGCGATATCAAACAATTCTGTAGACGTGGGAGGCTATGCTGTTCCCGCAGCCGCAAGTTTGATTTGGCCATGTTCAAATCAGTATCTTACCGTGAGGACAGATGTTGTTCAGAATAGCGCCATTGAAGTGACACCACAAAGCCAAGTATTGGACAATCCACTTGATAGTGAGGCAGACATGCAGATTTATGGAAATCCAGCACAAGAAGAATTGAGGATTAGTTGGGATCGGCTAGTGTCTGGCGAGTTGCATATTTTTGATTATTCTGGAAAAAAAGTGCAAACATTTGTAGTTTTCGAGAGCAATGAAGAATTTTGGCAAATTGCCTTGCAACCAGGAGCGTATGTTGTGAGTTTCGTAAATGTAAATGGAGAAATTAACACAAAGCCATTGATAGTTATCGATTAGTGAAAAGACTGGACAATTGAACAAATACATGTCATTCATACAACTCGGCATATTAACTCTGGTATCGCTATTATATACATGCGACATGAGTCATGCTCAATCCCATGATCACATCTGGCTCTTTGGCTATCCCCCGAACAATCAAGAAGAAGACTTTGGCGGCTCGATGATAGATTTTAATGTCGAGCCGCCTATCGTTTCGTTCTTTGAAATCCCGATCTCGTTTACCACAATTGCGATGATTTCTGATCCTCATGGGAATCTACTCGCTTATTCCAATGGTTGCGAAGTGATCAATTCTGCGCATGAACAAATGGAAGGTGGAGACTCAATCAATCCCGGGATAATTCACGATATCTTTTGTGAATTGGGGTATCCCGATGGACAAGGTGCGATTTTTCTTCCCATACTTGCAAATAAGTATCGATTACTTCACAATAGTATCAACCCACAAGGGATAATCAGCGATTTACTTTATACAGATTTGCAATTTGAAGGTATAGATAATTTAGGCGCAGTTATAAGTAAAAATATGAGTGCGGGTAATGGTCCCTTTGCTATAGGATTAACTGCGGTGCAACATGCTAACGGGCGTGATTGGTGGATACTTGAGATTGGATATGAGTCCAATATATTCCACAAGTTCATTTCGGATCCCCAGGGTGTTTCTTTGGTAGACTCACAAGAAATTGGAGATCCATTGGGCAGGAGGGATTGGAGTGGGCAAGTTGCTTTTTCTCCAGATGGTGACAAGTTTGTTCGGATCGACGTTTCAAACGGATTGCGCATCTTTGATTTTGACAGATGCTCTGGCGATGTATCCAACCCCCTCTTGATCGAATTTCCCATGGACACTGTCAGTTCAAGTGGAGTGGCCTTTTCACCAAATAGCAGATTTCTGTACGTATCCGTTTCGACTCGCGTTTATCAATTTGACATGTGGGCTGCAAATATTGACTCTAGCCGAGAAGTGGTAGCTGTATATGACGGTTTTGTTGGACCGTTAAGCACTACTTTTTTCCAGCAAATGTTAGCTCCTGACGGGAAGATATATATCACGGCCCCAAGCAGCGTTAAATACTTGCACGTCATCAATAATCCCAATGAGAAAGGCACCGCGTGTGACCTGGTGCAGCACGGGGTCGAATTACCTACACTACATGCGTTTTCAACACCGAATTTCCCTCATTTTGGGATGGGGCCGGTGGTAGGTAGCCCTTGTGATTCGCTGGGCACTGTATCAACTACAAAAAGCCTTTCCGCATCGAGTTTTAAAATTTATCCGAATCCATCAAGCGGATCATTTGTTGTTCGAATAGAAAATAGCTTGATCATTGATAAGGGAGTGTATTGCGAGCTATTTAACATCAATGGAAGATTCATCCGGAAAATTGGTTTGTATTCTGATGGTCAGGTCATTGATCTGGATGTTCCTTCTGGTGTCTACGTCCTGCATATCAGAGATAAGAGTTCTGTATTAGGAGTCAAAAGGCTGATTGTTATAAAATAGAGAGAGGACTTTCTGACGCCAGATAAATGGGCAATCGCCCGTTTTTCATCTTAAGCAATGTAGACACGACTTAACCCCTATACTTTTTGTCGCAAACTTGCCCTTATAGATTCCGATACAAAACCATTCAGGGAGGTATTTAATTCCTTTGCTTTCAGTGCAGCATCCCGGTGCAATTCCGATGGAATGCGCACATTAAAACTGCCTTTAAATGACCTTTCGGGTACAATGTTACTCGCTTCACAATCGGCGAGATAACTATCAACCGCCTCCTTAAAATCCATGTCCAATTCAACGCCAGTTGATCCTTCAAAAGATATGAGTCCCTTAATTCCAAGCACTTTACCAAAAAGCAATTTATCTTCTCTGCTGTACTCTATTGCGCCTGTATAACCTTTATATTCCAAATATTTCATAAGCCTAATACTTCTTTGACTTGCTTTAATTGATACCGTTTCATAATAATGAAAATCAGTAGGCATACTCAAATACCTCTCAATCAGCTTTTCCTTCTTAGACACAACGCAATGTAACTATATTTAGTTGCAAATTAGACAACTAACTTTCCCCCATCTGCATCTCATCATTCATTGATCCACCCAACACTACATAAAAAGGGCAGCCGCATACACGACTGCCCTTCATTTTGCTCGTTCAATAGCGTTGCAGAAACTATACTTCTACAACACAATTCTCTTCGTAGCTCACGCCATTGGAAACATAAGCATCAGCCTCTAGATCATTGATCCATGTCTCGCCATCGACGAGGAAGCGGTACTCATA
>Ga0164313_10002033_pt1 | contig 18158 bp, 14 predicted proteins | sample GuaBasSedimGuay4_FD_113735 | JGI IMG/M metagenome (GOLD analysis project Ga0164313, IMG submission 113735) | Subseafloor sediment microbial communities from Guaymas Basin, Gulf of California, Mexico - Guay4, Core 4569-4, 0-3 cm | ecosystem: Environmental > Aquatic > Marine > Hydrothermal vents...
ACGGGTTCCCCGGGCGATGTTCTCTCCAAAGGGAGCGGCACCGGTAAACGTCGCTCCGCTCAGGCGGTCCTGGAGCATGCGCCCATCGAGGCTCACGTGGTCGAAGTAGTCGTTTTCCAGCATATCCTCGGAGTGCAGTCGCGCGGCGAGGCGCAAGGCCTCGTCCATCTCGAGGACGGGGGCTGGCGCCTGCTCGCCGCTGATGCAGGTGGCCCCGGCCGCCCGGTGCTCGTTCACCAGGGTCAGGATTTCCCATTCGATGTCGTTCCACGGAGGTGGCCAGAGGTCGTCGCCGGGGCAGCTCGCGCTGAAGCAGTCGGGGTCGGCGCAGTCCGTCGCGCCGTCGCCGTCTTCGTCGATGCCGTCGTCGCAGACTTTCTCGGTACCGCGGATGGCGAGGCGGAAATCGCCGACGGCGTCGACCGACGGTCCGTCCACCACGATGACCACCGTCTCACAGGCAGAGAGGTCGAGTTCGACGGCCGAGTGGCGCTCGTCCGGTGATGCGTCGTCGTTGCACGCGATCTCCCGGCCGAAGCACCCATCGCGCCGGACGGAGAGGAAGGTGTCGATGCGCGAGCCTTCCGTCGTAAGGAGATAGGTGTCGTCGGCGGGGGCGGTCCAGCGGAACGCGAAGTCCTCGATGGTGTCGCCGCCGAGGCCGCACCGTGCTCCCCCGAAGCTATCTTCTTCCCCGGTGGTCGACCCTTCCACCGAGAAGGGCAGGGTCGCCCCGATATCGAGGGCGCAGGGGATGGGCGCGTTGGTGCCGCACTCAGGCGGCGGCGGGGTCACCGCCGGCTCGTCGGCACCGCAGGCCGTCGAAAGACCCACGACGACCGAGAGGACCGAGAGGACCGAGAGGACCGAGGGGGCCATGAACGGGAGCGATGTCAGGATGCGAGGCATCGATGACATCCTGCCGCGAGAAGGGCCCTCCGTTCAAGGCGACGTGGCGTCGCCCATGGGGGCGCGGCCGTCCATGGTTCGGCTTGCCCTGGTTTGGCTTGCCATGGACCGGCTTGCCATGGTCCGACTCGTCATGGACCTGCTCGCCATGGATCTGGTGGAGCCCATGGCCATGGACCTCCGCATCATGCCGCGGCGTCGCATGCGGCCGCGGCGTCGGGAGCGGCGGGACCGGGCCCGTCGTGGCGGCCGGAATTCACGATATTCACGCGTGGCTTTTTCGACCTGGGCGGCTGTCGTGAAGACCCAGGGATGAAAGGGCGGCGCGTTGACGCACCGAGGTCGGTCTCCGTTCGAGCAGTAGATGCGCACGTGGAAGTGGCTACGGTGGCTCGCGCTGCCGCTGCGCCGAGCGCTGACTTCGCCGAAGCGCTGAATGAGCTCCGAGTCGGCGCCGGTCTCCCGGGCGTGGCGAAGGAGGATCCGTCGGAGCGACGGGGTGACCAATACGTACTGCACGGCGACGCCCGGGTTCTCGAGGAGCGAGCGCATCAGTGCCCAGTTCCTGATGACGTCGAAACTGTAGCTGTGCCCGCGGTTTCGTCCCCGCCCGCTTCTGGTGAGGCTCACGAAGCGATCCGACTGCACCTCTTCGTCGCGCTCGGTGTCGCGCAGGTAGAACCCGAGGTCCACGTCGCGCCCCGCGCGGTGGGAGCGGTGGGGACGAGTACGTCCTCCTCCCTGGCGCGAAATGTCTCCGACGTTGAGGCGAGAACCGGGGTGAGCCGCGGCGACGGCCTCCGCTGCCGTGACGATCATCGAGACCATCTCCGCCGTGCCCCAGCGCGCGTCTTCGCTGCCGCGCTTGACCCGGAGGGTCTCGGCGTCTTCGAGCTCGACGGAGTGGAGGACGCGGCCCCTGTTGGTCATGCCGACGCTCACGCTGCCGGTCGGGGCGGTGGGGTCCGTGGTCTCTGGGTCCTGCGCGCTGTCGGTGCCCGCGTCAGAGGCGGATGCCTCTTGGGGTTCTTGGCCCTCTTGGCCCTCTTGGGCGGCCACCGAACCTACAGCGAATACGCCTAGGGCAAAGACTGCCAACCTGATCGTGCGATACATCCGCGGGCTCATCCTGACCACTGCTGGTGGCATCGCGCAAGGAAGACGCGCTAAAAAGCGAGCTGCAGCTGGGTCCGCACCCGCGCGTCGTCTGCGTCCCCGCTGCGGCGGCCTCGATGTCTCCAGGTCGCGTCGGTCTGCCACTTCAGGCTATGGCCGATGAAGTACACGTTGAACCCTAGGGTCAGCTCATTGATCGCCCGGAGGAGACCGGTGCTCGAGTATTGCTCAGCGAGGGCGGCCATCTCTTCGGGAGTCGTCGCCCCGGCGATGATGCCATCGGCCCGGGTCCGGGCGTCCGTCGAGAGGTCTTCGGAAATCAACGTCTGGCTCCACCGCGTCGCGACCTCGATCCACCGCGAGATGCGATAGGCGACCTCGAGGTTCATGCCGGTCATGCCGAGGATGACCTCGGGGTTCACCGCTGTTTCGACCAGACCGATGTAGCCCACCGCCACGACGCTCAGCCCTTCGTACTTGAACCACGCCTCGGGCGCGATGCGCGCCACCATGTCCTCGGTGGCGACGGGAGTGAAGTCGGCCGCACCGCTCAATGTGAGCAGGTAACGGAAACCGCCGCCGGAAGCGTCGGTGAGGGCGCTGGTGCTGAAGTCTTCGGACCCGTGTCCGACCATCACCACGAGCTCCGGGTGAAAATCGTCGACCTTGCCGATGCCCGCTTCGAAGTCCGATTCATTGACGATGGGTTCGCCGTAGAGGGTCGTCAGGCCGACGGCGTGCCCGGCTCGGCGGTTTTCTCCCGCGAAGAGCCCGACCGAGTAGTCGAAGGTCGGGTTGTCCGGGCCATCGTGGACCATGAACCCGAGCTGCCGCTCTGCCCCGAAGTAGAACGTCGGGTCGGCCCAGTCGTCGAGCAGGAGCCGGGTGAACGACTGGAGTCGGTAGCGGGTGAAAGGGATCTTGAGCTGTCCCATGCGGAGTCGGATGTCGTCGAGGATCTCCCCGTCGACCCACATGTCGATCAGCTCGAAGGCGCCGGGCACGCTGTTGAGTTGAAACGCGAAGCTCAGCCGGTCATCGAGGAAGCGGCCGCTCATCGAGGTGCGCAGGCGCCGAATGAGGGCGGTGGTGGCGCTGGTGCGGGTCCCGTCACCGTTGTCGAAGTTGTCGTATTGCAGGCGCATCTGGGTGGCGAGGCCAAACCGCACGCGTCCGATATCGGTCACGATTTGAAACGGACCGAGGCGCGTGGGCCAGACGAAGGGAACTTCTTCCTCCGGGTTCTCCGGGTCTTCCTCGGCCGGTGGCGGCGGTTCCTCGGGGGCGTTCTGCTCCTCCTCGGTCACCTCGGCGAGGGACGCCGCCTCGGTCGAGGGTTCGGCGTCACTCGGGGGGACTTCGCCGTCGGAGACCGTGTCCGTGTCCGTGTCCGTGTCCGTGTCTGTGTCCGTGTCTGTGTCCGTGTCCGTCTCAGGTGGACGGTTCGTCCGGGGAAGGCCTCTCGGCGGGCATCGGCTCCTCGGGCGGTGGAGGCTCCGCGTCCTGGGCGCCGGCGACCGAGGCTGCCCCGAGCATCGCAAGCACGAAGCCGAGGCTCGATGCGTGAAGGCGGGGCCGCATCGTGCCCGAGGCTAGTGTAGAGCCAGCGGCCGCGCCACCCTGCCTTCAGGCTCAGTCGCAGCGGTCTTCGACGTTCTGGCGGGCTGTTTCGCAGTGCGTCTGGCCGTCATCACACTTGCCCGTGACGTCTGTGTGTTCTGGGTGCTCGTCGGCGATGTCGCAGATCCGATCCGCCAGGTCGCAGATGGCGTCACGGAGCTCCCCGGCGCGGCCGCAATCGGGCGCCGAAAGTTCGAGGGTGCCGCCGAGCTCTTGGACCAGCGCCAGGGCATCGTCGTCGTAGCCGTCCAGGATGCCCTGCTGGTCCGGGCCGAGGGGCTGGACGATCATCCCGCCGCTGTCGGCGCCCGGGCCGTAGTCGCCGCTCGCCTCTTCTTCGGCGCCCTCGGCCTCGCCGCCAGCCGAGGTCCCGGCCGTCGCGGCTTCCTGATCCCCCATGCCGCTCGAACCGCCGCAGGCCGTCGCGAAGAGGGTCGCCAAGAGGGTCGCCAAGAGGGTCACGAAGAGGAAAGAGCGTGAGGCGGCTCGTTCGGTGATCGATCGTTTCGTGTGCGTCGTGCTCATCGTGTCGTCCTTCATGATTCGCCTCATTCGCCGAGGGCTTCGCTCAAGAGCTTCTGATTGATTTCGAGGGCCTCGAAGTAGTCCCCGGCGGCCTCCCGGGGGCGGTCCTGGGCCTCCCGGGCCCGGGCCCGGGCAACCAGCAGGTTCACGGTGAAGACATCTTCGGCCTGCCCAAGATTCAATCCTTCGTCCGCCCGGTCTGCGGCGGCGCTCACGTTGCCCGCGGACAGTTCGACCTCGGCGAGGCGGTAGAGCAAATCCTGCATCACCACCCGGGCATCGTCGGCGGCGATCGAGGCCGGCGCCGGTCGGTCCACGGCGCCACGGAGCGTTTGCCGGGCACCGTCCCAGTCCTCGTTGGCGATCGCCTGGTCCGCCGCAGCGTTCGCCCGCATCGCGCCCTCGACCCACGTCGCCCCCGGCTCTTCGCTCGCCGCGCACCCCCAGGTGGCCATGGCGGCCATGATGGCCACGAACCACGACACGGTCGTGAAGAGCGCGAGGGCAGAGCCGAAGGAGCGACGGGTCATCGGCCGTGCCCCTCGTACCGCTCTTGGAGAGACCCGAGGACGGCGCCCCGGTAGCTGCCCATCGCCGAAGCGAGGGCCAGCTGACCTTCTTCTCCTGGCCCAGCGGCCTGGGCCTGGGCGCGAAGCAGGGCGGCGGTTGGGGCAGGGAGCCTGGTTGCTGCCGTTCCATCCATCGGGGCGGGTTCCGCCGACATCACGGCCAACATCGCAACCGCCGCAGCGGCCGCGAGGCCCCCTACTGGGAAGAGCCACTTTAGCCACCCCAACCACGGTGCGGTCTTCGCCTCTTCTTCGTCCGGCTGAGCGGGAACCTTCGCCTCGGCGAAGACATCACCGAGGATGGCGTCCATGCGTCCCTCGCCGAGCTCGTCGTCCCCGGCCGAATAGCGCAGAAGGGCTGCTGCCTCGAGGGCGTCATCGGGCAGTGCCGGGTCCCCCGCACCGCGGTCGAGGGCCCTTCTGAGGGCCTCGGCTTCGGCGAGCTCCTCTGGGCTCAGCTCGTCGTCGATTGGTTCCTGGTCGTCCATGGTCTCGAGGGGGTTGATTCGTCGGTTTCAGTTCGAAGGTTTCGTCTAGGGGGTCTTGGAGGTCTCGGTGGTCTCGGGGGCTTCGCCGATGCTCGATTCCCATTCGCGGCGAAAGGCTCGGAGGGACCGGAGGATGAGCACGTCGAAGGTGCCGAGCTTGACCTCCATGGCCTCGGCGCATGCTTCCCTCGATTGGTCTTCGAGGAAGCGTAGCTCGATCGCGCGGCGGTATCTCGGGTTGAGGCGGTCCATGATGTTCGCAATGGCTTCGGTGAGGCGTTCCTTCTCCGCCCGACCGCTCACCTCGGCGTCCGGGGACCCGGGCCCTTGCTGGAGGGGCGAGAGCAATCCGTGGAAGTTCGCCAGCGCTCGGTTCGTCCGGCCTTTGACGCGGTGCATGTCGGTGGCCTTGTTCACCGCGACCCTCGCCAGCCAATACCAAACGCTCTTGCCCTGGTCTTCGTAGCGGTCCATGCGCTCGAGGAAGGTGCGAAACACTTCGGAGAGCGCGTCCTCGGCGGCCTGGCGATTGCCGAGGCGCGGCATGAGGACCCGGCGGTAGAGCTCGGGGGCAAATCGTCCGTAGAGCTCCGCGAAGGCCCTTCGGTCGCCCTTCCGCGCGGCCCGGAGGCGCGTGCGCTCCCAGGCGAGATTCTCCGGGTCGTTCCAGGCAGATTCCACGCGGCCGGGACCATACCGTAATCTCCTTACTGCCGATAAGGGCCGAAGACCCCCGGCTCGTGCATTCCTTCACCGCGCAGGTCGCTGATGACCAATCGGGTGAGCATGTCAGCGAAGTATTCGACCGCGACGCGGTCGGTATCGGCTTCCTGATGGGGATTGCCGACGCCGGAGTCGTCCGTGAGGTACACATACGGCGCCCCGGTGACCGAGCCCATGGCGCGGAAGAGGTACTCGACCTTGCGGTCCGCCCCGCTGGCCGCCACCGGGAGGATGCGAATGCCCCGGGCCGAGGCTTCGGCCATCGCGTTGCGCCAGTCGTAGCCGGCGTCGTGATAGAGCTTCGGTGGTGCGTCGGCGATCAATACGAGGACGCGAGCCGCGTTTCCGGTGGACCAATGCAGGCGGCCGAGGGACGCCGAGAGGCCGGCGTTCATGTCCTCTGGATAGTCTCCCCCGCCGCTCGCTCGGACCCCGGCCATCGCCCCTGCGAAGGCCCGGACGTCTTCGGTGAACGCGATTTGCTGCACCACCTCGCGGTCCGTCCGGTCGCGGTAGAAGGTCGCCGCGACGCGGACCCGGGTTTCGGGGGAGGCCTGGCGAATGCGCATCACGATGTCGGTGACCTCTGCGTTTACGTAACGCAGCTCATCTTCCATCGAGCCGGTCACGTCGATGGCGAAGGCGAGGTCGAGGGCGGCGGGCATCGCCGTGTGGGTGCCTTCGAGGCGGAGGAGTACCTCGCCGCCATCGCCGTGGGCCGGGACGTGGAATGCGACGGTGCGGGTCGCCTGGCCGGCGGTGATGCGGGCGCTCGCGGGGCCGTAGAGCCCCGGCACGAGCACGCCCGGGTGGAAGTCGAAGATGCCGTCTGCGTGGGTGCGGCCGGCGACGACTCCTTGGCCGATGGAGATGTCGACCTGGGCGTCGTTCACAGGCACCCCGCGCCCGTCGACGACGCGAAAGCGCACCCGGCGGCTGGGGTCGATGCCCAGCTCCCTTCCGAAGTGCGACTGCCGACCGAGGAAGTCGAGGTAGTTGTCACGCCGGTCGTGATCGCCGACCGACGCGGCGGTGAGCAGGGCGCGCTGCTGCTGGAAAGGCACCGGCTCCGGGGCCACGGTGATCTCGGTTACGGTCTCGACGGTGACGGTGCTGGTGGTTGTCGTCGTCACCGCCGCGGCGCTGTCTACCGGTGCCAGGGCCGCCGGGGGCTGGTGCGGAGCGGGGGCCATCTCCTCGCTTTCCGCGTAGCCGCCGGTGTCGGCGCCTACGGCTCGGCCATAGCCGGTCGGTCCGGCGGCGCTCATGTCGGCGCCCCTCGATTCGCCACCGCTGCTCTCGGCGGTCGCGGTCACATCGCTTCCGCCCCCCGAATACGCGGCGGAACCGCCACATCCGATAGCCACCAACAGAAGAATCGACAGTTTCTTTGTACGCATCACCGGCACCTCCGTCCCTTCCGAGACAAATCGCGCCGGCGGCTCCGCGCTTACACGGTGGACCCCGAATTCTCCTTCTTGGGACCCCATATAGACCCCAATACGGTGCGCCACCCCCCAACATCAGCTACCTTCTCGTCGTCGTGCGGTTGATCTGGCTTAAGTCGTTCTTGCTCGTCGCCCTTACCTCGGTGCCCTTGGCCGCCGGCGGTTGCAAAGCCTTCGACGAGACCCTCCTCGAGACTCAGGGTCCGAGCTGTGACCTGAAACTCCCTCCCGAGCGCCCGACGGACACCGCCGCCGCCGATGATGGTGAGACTTACTTTTGGGCCCTTCGGGAGCTGAGGATCGATCAGCGCGAGGGCCGGTGGCGCGACATCGGCTACGACCTCGATGGGCTCTGCACCGGCCTCGACGACCCCCGGGTCGAATGCCGGCCGCCCTCGTCGTCGGCCCCGCTCGAAGAAGACGGTGTTCGCGGTACCGACAACGCCCTCGGCCGGTCCTTCGTGCCAGCGCTCTTGCTCGCCTACGAAGACCTCGAGATCGAGCTCCGCGCCTTCCAGACCCGGGGTGTCGGCGTCACCCTCATCCAGCTCGAGGACTGGAACGGCGAGGACGATGACTCTCAGGTGACGGCGGTTCTCAGCCAGTCGGTCTTCGGCACTTCGATGGACCCGGGCGAGTTCGACGAGTGGAGCATCTCCGGGTCGATGCTGCGCATCGACGGCGAGGTCTGGCCTTTTCCCAACTGGGACGGGAACGACATCTGGTGGGCTCGGGACGACAACTTCCTCGGCGCCGATCCGACGCGGCCCCGAGTCCGGGATGACAACGCCTACGTCTCCGACCGCACCATCGTGATGGCCCTCCAGGACCGGTTTCCAATCATCTTCGGCGGAGACGAGCGGGCGACTCAGTTCCTCCTGACCGACGCGACGGCGACGATCAAAATCGCTCCCGACAACCAGACCGTCGAGTCCATGACCATTGCTGGGCGCTTTTCCGTCAACGATGTGCTCTCCACATTGGGCTCCGCTGGGTTCTGCCCGGGGACCGAGGACTACCAGTTGACCGAGCGGCTCCTCGAGCTCGCCGCGGACATCCGGTCGGTTCGGGGTTCCGGAGGGGAAGGGGCCATGTGCGACGCGGTGAGCGTCGGCATCATCTATGAAAACGGGGTTCGGGCGCGCTTCGGAGGCGTTGCCGAAGGGCTCGGCATTCCCAACCATTGCGCAGAAATGCCGGACGGCGGCACGGACGGCGGCACGGACGGCGGGACCGACGGCGGCTCGATGGATGGCGGCATGACTGACTCGGGAGTCGCGGATTCGGGCGCGGCGGACTCGGGAGTCGTGGATTCGGGCGTGGCCGATTCGGGCGTGGCGGACGCCGGCGTCTCGGACTCGGGTGCCGGGGATTCGAGTGCGGCAGCGGACGCCGGCACGACCATGGATTCGAGCGCGGCGGACGGCGGCTGATCGCCGCTCGATAGCCGTCCTATTCGCAGGTGACGGGCCGAGGGCCTGGCAGCGCGATTCGCGGCCCTCGGGGGTCGAGCCGTCGCCCGGCTCGAATCTGCCCCAGCTCGGTCAGGCGATCTGCTATCTGATCGCGCATCGTCTCGCCTTCGTCGACGGTCGCCCTTCCGTCGCGCCAGGCCGCCTCGAGGACGGAGTCGCCGCCGGTGACCAGGAAGTCGCTCGTGGCCACGGTCAGCTCTTCGTCGTCGCGGATGCGGCGGCCGTTGTCCCGGCGCAGCTCGACCGCCATCTCGCCTCGGCGGCAGGTCACCCGGGCCCGGAAGCCCGAGACCGAGTAGATCGAGCGCCTGCCCAGCGCCGTCCGGCGCACGATGGCCGCCAATTCGGCGCCGGTGATGGTCGCCCTGGCGAAGCGGTTGTCGAAGGGGAAGACCCGGTGGAGTTCTCCGTAGGTGAGGGGGCCCGCGTCGATCCCGTTACGGATCCCCCCGCCGTTCATGAGGCCCACATCGGCGCCTTCGACGCTCGCGCGGATCACGTCGGCGAGGAGGTTCCCGATCGCCGATTCTTCGTCGATGACGTGGGGAAAGTCGCCGTGGACCTCGACGCCGAGGTCCCGAGCTTCGACGCTCGCGGCCCCTTCGAGGAAGGGGGCAATGACCTCGGCGACGTCTTCCTCGCGCACCACCTGCGCTCCTTCGTACTCCCCGGCGTCGCACGTTTCGAAGGCGGCGCCCTGGTCCTCGCAGACGAAGCGCGGTGCGTGCATCTGAACGTCTTCGACCTCTCCGGTGGTCCTCGACACGACGAAGTCGACGCGCCCGAAGGCGACACCGTACGAGTAGGACTCGATGATGGGGATCCCGTTGACGACGTGGGCCACGCCCCGGTGGGTGTGGCCGGCGACGATGAGATTCACGGCGGACTCCGGCAATGCCTCGGCGACCTCGAAGATCTCCTGGCTGTCGTCGCAGGTCGACGCATCCGTCGGGTCCGAGCAGTCCTCGCACTTGCCGCCGGCGTGGGATGCGACGACGACGAGCTGGGCCCCCGCGGACCGGAGCCGGCTCGCTTCTCGGACGATGGTCTCGGCGAGGGGCGCCATTCGGAGATCGCGCACGTTCCCGGAGATCGTCGTGCGTAAGGTCTCCTCGGTGGTGATGCCCACGATGCCGATCTTGACCCCGGCGACCTCGACGATGCGGGTCGCGGGCATGTTCTCGTGCCAGTCCACGCGCTCCCCGGTCTCGGCGGAGAGGATGTTGGCGGTCAGGATCGGAAAAGCAGCCTCGCCGGCCCGGGCGATGAGGGCCCCCCGGGGGTTGTCCCCTTCTTCCTGGGGCGTGGTCAGCTCCCCTTCCGGGCCGAAGTCGAACTCGTGGTTGCCGACCGTCGCCGCGGCATATCCGACGGCGTTCATGCCGGCGATGACCGACGCGCCTTCGACGAGGTTCGACTCGAGGGTGCCCTGGAACATGTCGCCGCCGTCGACCACGAGCACGCCGCCGTCGTCGGCCCGGGCCGCGCGGAGATTCCTGAGGTAACCCGCGAGGAGGGGCAGGGCGCGGATGTGGCCGTGGAGGTCGTTGGTGCCGACGAGGGAGATGGTCACGGGCCCGGTGTCCGGGGCCTCGTCCTCCGGGGCCGCGACCTCGGGATGGTGATCGTAATCGGAGACGCCGGTCGGCCGTGGCCCACCGCAGGACGCGCTGAGCAGGGAGGCCAGGAGCCCGATGAAGACAGCGCCGAAAAGCGCTCTTGAGCCCGGTTTGGACATGGCGGAAGCCTAACCTCGGGGGAGGCGACGGACCAACGGAACCTCACCATCACACCGCCCCCCTGCCGGTCGCGGCCCGGATCGAGTACAGTGGTACGGTGAAGCGAGCGGGGTACGCTTTGGTATGCCTCGTCGTTGCGGCGGCCTGCGGCGATGACGGCACGGGCACCGTGGACGCGGGGGATTCCGGGGCCGATGGACGGACCGATTCCTCGATGGTGTTTGGTGCCCCGGTGGCCCCGACGCCTCCCGCCTTGCCGAACCTCCTTCCCTGCGCCCCCGGTTGGCGGGAGGTGCCCCACGGCGACGGGTTCATGGTCTGCGAGCCATGGCCCGCGGCCGGGCGCGGCGAGTGCGCCGCCGGGGCGGTTCACTACCCGGGCACGGCGGGTTGTGTGCCCCTCGGTCCGGAGTGTCCCGCCGACGGTGTGCCGATCGGACTCCCCGGAGGCCGGACCGTGCTCTACGTGCGCCCCGGCGCCGAGGCCGGCACGGGAGCTGCTGGCTCGCCCTTTGGGACCATCGCCGAAGCGACCGCGGTCGCGGTAGCCGGCACGGTCATTGCGCTCGCCGTCGGGGACTACGAAGAAGAAGTCACCCTCGGGGCCGGTATCGCCCTCGTTGGCGCTTGCGTCACGGGCACCACCATCACCGAGCCGTCGGCCCGCCTCGACCGTGGCGTCATCAACCCCGAGGGCGCCGACGTCGAGGTGCGCAACCTGACCATCGGGTCGAGTCCGCGGCCCGGCCTATGGATCCTCGGCGAGGGGGTTTCGGTGACCGCGACGGATCTCGCGATCGTAGGCACCCGGGTGGTCGGCATCTCCGTCGAGCGCGGCGCCCACCTCGACGCAGACCGCATATCGGTCCGCGACGTCGAAGATTCCCCGCCATTTCCTCTGGGCCGGGCGCTCAACGTCGAGACGGGGGCGACGGCGACCGTGCGTCACCTCGATGCCCGTCGAAACGTGGAGTTCGGCGTAGCGGTGCTCGCGGGCGGTGAACTTCACCTCGAGGACTCCATCGTCGCCGAGACCCGCGCGCCGGGTCCGGATGTGAACGGCGGGCCCGGGCTGGGCGTGTTCACCGGCGGTCACCTCACGGCCCAGCGGGTGGTCCTCGAGGACAGCCAGCAAGGCGGCGTCATGGGCTTCGACGAGGGGTCCGTGATCGATCTTTCGGACGTGATGGTCCGACGGGTCGAACCCTGGGGGGAGCGGGGTGCCGGGAGAGCCTTCGACGTCGAGCGCGGCGCGTCCCTCACGTGTCGTCGCTGTCTCCTGACCGAAGCCCGGGAAATTGGTGTCGGAGTCGGGGGGGCGACGGTCGTCCTCGAGGATGTGCTCATCGAGCACGTCGGATTCGACGCTCGGGGCATGCTCGGCCGCGGCATGGTGGTGCAAACGCGAGGCGTCGCGATCGTCGATCGGCTCGCGATTCTGGATGTGTCCGAGTTCGGAATCGTGGTTGGCGAATCACGGTTCACGGCGAACGACGTGGTCATCCGGCGCCTCGTGCCCCAGCGCAGCGATGGGTGGTTCGGTCGGGCCTTGGGATTTCAGGCTGCTGCGAATGTCGAAATCCGGCGAATCGAAGCTTCCGATCTCTACGAGGTGGGCATGCTCGTTGCCGGCAGCGGAACTGACGTATTCATGGAGGACGTGCTCATCAAGGACGTGCGCTCGCGGCCCGACGGGTTCCTGGGGGAGGGGATCATCGTCGAGGATCACGCCTCGACGGTGCTATCGCGCGTGCACATCGAGAACGTGCGGGAGACCGCGGTGGCAGCGATTCGAGGTGCCACGCTCACGATCAACGATCTCGTCATTCGCGGAGTTTCTCCCCAGGGATGCCAAGACACCGCTTGCGCGGCCTTTCCGGGTGGACACGGCCTCGGGGCTTACGACTCTCAGATCACCGTAGACAGATTTCTCATCGAGGCCGCGGACCTGTGCGGAATTCACGTGGCCGACGACGGACAGCTGTTCCTCGAAGAGGGTGTCGTCCGCGGAGCCGCCATCGGCGCGTGCGTTCAGAGCGACACCCAGGACCTCGCGGACCTCAGTCGCAGCGTGGACTACCTCGACAACGGGACCAACCTCGAAGCGACGATGCTGCCCGTGCCGGAACCCCTCGCCATCGCCGAGTGAACGTGGCCGCGAAAGGCACGTCGCGGATAGGCCTCCGGGCGGCTATGCTTCGTGGCCTATGAAGTGTGTTTTGTCGTCGCTCTGGCTGCGTTCTGCGGTCCTCGCCTTCGCCCTCTCTGTTCTCTGCTCTCTGTCGGCCTGCGCCAGTGATGCAGAATGCGTGGACTGCGTTTGTCCTGGCGGAGAAGTCCTCACCGAAGACCTCTTCGACGTCGCCGGTCTTTATACGACAGCCGGACAGCCCGTCGCGGTCCTGCGCTTCGATTTCGCCGGCGACTGCCTCGGCAGCGGAGAGCGGGCTTATGTCATCTATCGGACCTCGACCCTCGAGGTGGCGACGGCCGTCGACATCGACGCTTTCCGCGCGCCGAGACACGTGCCCGACTCGTTCCGCTATGAGTACGATGTCGAGGCCGTCGCGATCGTAGCGCGCCGCGTTGCCGCGAACGCCATCGACCTGACCTTCGACGACGGCAGCGATACGCCGCTCACCGCTCGCTGTGAGGTGGCGGCGGGCGCCATCACCTGCACGGCGATGTAGGGGTTACGGCGCGGTGGGCGGTGGGCGCTCGTGGCAGGCGAGGTGAACGATGAGGCTCAGGCGATCCGGACCGGCCAGATCCGTGTCCGTATTGCCTTCCATTCCACGGCGTAGGCATCGCTGACTTCGTGGTCCGAGGGGACCCGGTTGCTGAAACCGGACCCGGCTGACGAAGTTCGTGTCGTCGATGGTGACGTCGAGGATGACGTCTCCGGGATGTACGTTGTCCAGGCATCCTGCCGAGGCGAAGAAGGCGGGGCGGAGAGCTCGAGTGATCCGGCCCGCGGAGTTGCGGCGACCGCCTCGGGCGATCTCGTTGGTCTTCCAGACGACGCCGTTGGCGCAGGGGCTCGCGGTGCGACCCGCCGGGGCCGCTTTCGTTCGCATCGTCATCGCCGTGGGCGTTCGAGTGCCCGAATCCGCGACATCCGGACTTCGTCCGGCATCTGCGTTCGCGGGGTGATCCGCCTCGGTCGCCGGGGCGCCGGGTAGGTCGACCGGTGCGACCGCCATGAGCGGCGCATCGACTTCGTTCGTCGACGTCACGGCACCGGCCAGCCCGTCGTCGTGCGTCAGGTACGAGAACGCCACGCCCATCACGAGGCCGCCGATGAGCAGGCTCGCGGCGAAGAGGAGGGGAAGGGCAAACGGGCGGCCCCACAAAGCCCGGGGGGCCAGGGCCCGGGCGGAACCGGTCCTTGCGATAGCCTCCGACACCTCGGGGGCGGTTAGGTAGCGCTCGGCCGGGTCCTTGGTCAGCATGCGCTCGAGGACGGCGACGAGGGGCTCCGGGAGGTCGGGGCGGAAGGTGGTGATCGGGGCCGGGGGATGGGTGAAGAGGGCGAGGATTTGGGCCGCGGCGGTGTCGCCGGGGAAGGGCCGCTCGTTGCTCAGCATCACGTAGAGCATCACCCCGAGGGCCCAGAGGTCGGCGCGGCCGTCGACGCGCTCTCCCGCCGCTTGCTCCGGGGAGAGGAATCCCGGGGTGCCGAGGAGCTGCCCGGTTTGCGTGAGGCGGGTATGCCTCGCCTCGTCGAAGAGGCACGCGATTCCGAAGTCGAGGACCTTGACCCCCTCGGTGCCGTCGGGCCCCACGGTGATCATCACATTGGCCGGCTTGAGATCGCGGTGGGCGATGCCCTTTTCGTGGGCGTGGGCGAGGACCGCGAGCAGTTGAAGGATGATTTCCACCGACCTCGGGACGCCGAGGGGCGCCTCGTCTTCGATGACCTCGTCGAGGGTGCGCCCCTCGATGTACTCCAATGCGATGAAGGGCTGGGGCCCCTCGATGTCCGACGACAGCACCCGGACGATCGCCGGGTGGGAGAGGGAAGAGGTGATCGAGGCCTCGCGGGCGAAGCGCGCCGCCGCGTGCGTGCGTCCGGCAAACTCGGGGCGAATCAGCTTCACCACCACCTGCGCGCCGTCCTCGTCGGTCGCGCGATAGACGGCACCCATGCCGCCTTCGCCGAGGAGTTCGCCGAGGCGATAGCCGCCGATCGTCGAGCCAGGGGGAATCGTCATGGCTCGTAACACTCGAAGCGTATCCACGTGAAGTGCATCTCGTCAGGGCCGTTCAAAGACGTGTGTCCCAGGCCAAGGATTTCTCTGCGCAGGCACGCTCTGTTCTCCGGGCGAAGCGGGCCCGGGTTCGGAAAGCGCACGCGAGTGAAGTACGAGGTCTCGTCGAGGGTGAGCATGAGGCTCGAGGTCCCGGGATGCACACCCCTCAGGCAACCGCGGTTCGCGTAGAACGCTGGCTTGATGGTGGCGTAGACCCATGTGCGGTCAGTGTGCGTGGGTCGCGCCCAACCGCCATATGACGTGAACACGGTGCCATGGGGGCATGGTTCTCTGCCCCTCGAATCCCCGGATACTCTGTCGCGAGAGTTCGGTCGCGTGGTCATCCGCGATACGGAACGCCCCGCTTCAGGAGCATCTTGTTCTGCACTGGCGTGGAGCGTCTCTTGTTCTTCTTCTTCTGTGGATGCGGATTCAAGTGACCCGGAACCCTCGGGGACTTGCGCCGGGGCGACCGGTATCGGCTCGGTGCTCAGGTCGATGGGGACGACCGGCTCCAGTGACGGGTTCACGTCCGCCGTCGGAGCCGGTGCGGGCCCTCGCGAGAAGACCAGGAAGAGCGCCCCGAAAATCAGACCGCCGACGAGCAGGCTCGCGCCGAAGAGCAGTCCGAGGGGCATGCCTCTCGGCCATCGTGCAGCCGGGGCAGGTGAGGCACCAACGGTGGACGGTCCCGAGGTAGTCGGCGGACCGGCGGGGGCCAGGTCGGTCACCGCGGGGGCGGTTGGGCCGGTCATTTGTTCCGGGATGGCCGCCGCGAGGGCTCGAGATACGTCTTCGGCGGTTTGGTATCGTCCGGCTGGGTCCTTCGCCAGCATGCGAGCGAGGACCGTGCCGAGGGCCGGGGGGAGCTCCGGCCGGAAGACGGCGATGGGCACCGGGGGCTCGGTGAGCAGGGCGACGATCCGGTCCGCGGCGACCTTTCCGGGGAACGGCAAATGCTTGGACAGCATCGCGTAGAGCATCACCCCGACAGCCCACAGATCAGCCCGCCCATCGACGTGCTGGCCTTGGGCTTGTTCCGGGGAGAGATAACCGGGGGTGCCGAGGACCTGCCCGGTCTGGGTGAGACGTGTTTGCCTCGCGTCGTCGAAGAGGCCGGCGATGCCGAAGTCGAGGACCTTGATGTGTTCCCTCCCATCCGGGCCGATGGTGATCATCACGTTCGCCGGCTTGAGGTCCCGGTGAACGATGCCCCTTTCGTGGGCGTGGGCGATGGCAAGGAGCAGCTGTTGAGTCAGATCGCACGTTCGCGCGATGTCGAGGGGCGCGTCCTCTTTGATGACCGCCCCGAGAGTGCGGCCCCGGACGAACTCCATCGCGATGAAGGGTTGGTGCCCTTCGATCTCCGTCGAGAGCACGCGGACGATGGCGGGATGGGCGAGGGACGACGTGATCCGCGCTTCTCGGGCGAAGCGCGCCGCGATGTCCGGCCGGCCGACGTACTTGTGATGGATGAGCTTGATCACGACCGCCCCGCCGCCCTCGTCGGTCGCGCGGTAGACGGCGCCCATGCCGCCTTCGCCGAGGAGTTCACCGAGGCGATAGCCGCCGAGCATCGAGCCAGGAGCGATGACCGGGGTGCTCACGGTCGGAGCTTACCAGGTCTAGGGGGGTCGGTTTCCCTCGCCCGCAGCACTCACTCGGCGCCAAGACCTCCGGCGATCACGGCCATAGCTCAGCAGCATCCGTGAGTGCCTTCCCGGGAGTCGGGGAGGCCTGCCGTAACACTTCGAGTGCGCTTGCGTACCTGGACCGATGCGTCGACGATGCGCTCGACCATTTGGGAGGTCTCTGATGCGATGGACTCGGATGAATGCGGGCGCGGCGACGATGGTATTTCTCGTGGCCTTCGCGTCGCCCCTGGCTCTAGGTGCCTGCGACGACGAACCGGAGGCGCCGGTGGAGGCGCCCCTCGAAGCCCCCGAGGCCCCACCGCTCACCGCGACCTTGCGCACCTTCAGCCTCGACCGCAGCTCGAGTGCCGTCGACTTCCTGATGGAAGCCCCCCTCGAAAACATCCACGGCGTCGTCCCGCATTCCATGGAGGGGGAGCTCTTCGTCGACCTCGCCGACCTCAGCCGGAGCCGGGGGCTCATCAAGATCGACATCGACCCCTTGGAGCTTTTTCAGCGCAAACGCGAGAGCGAAGACGAGGAGCTCGGCGAAGAGGTGAAGAGCGATACGCAAAACGAGCATGCCCGGACCTGGTTTCAGATCTCCGAAGACGCCCCCGCCGAAATCCGCGAAGCCAACCGCTACGCCCAGTTCGCCGTGACGCGCATCTCGGATGCGTCGGCGATGAACGTGCTGGAGATGGAAGGAGACGAGCGCACCGTCACCCTGACGGCCCACGGTGATTTCCATCTGCACGGGCACACGGCGCAGAAGTCCGCCGAGCTCGAGCTCACCTTTGCCTTCGAGGGCGACGAGGTTCGGTCGATGCGAGTCCGGACCGTCAGCCCCATCACGGTAAGCCTCGCCGAGCACGAGATCCGCCCGCGTTCCGCCTTCGGAACCCTGGCCCAGGCGACGCTTTCGACCCTCGGCGAGAAAATCGCCGAGGCGGCGCCGATCACGTTCGAGGTCACGGCCAACGCCGGAGACCCCTGCGAGGACATCCCGGCCATGGACGTGGCGGCCTCGGCGGAGGCCCAGGCCGCCTGCGGGCTCGGAGTGGATGACGAGGCCGGGGAGGGCGGACTTCCGCCGACGGACGGCTGACGGAATAGGGCTCCTGGATGGTCATGCTCTCGGCGTTCACATTCTCGTAAGGTTTCGGTCGCATGCTTTTGGGGCACCCCAACAGGAGACCTCATGCAACGCCGAACCACATTCACCGCCATCGCTGCTCTGACCGCCCTCTTCTTGCTGCCGGGCCTCGCCGCCGCCCAGAGAGGGCCCCAGGGCTCCCGAGGGCCGGATAGGGCGGGTCCTCGGGGGGAACCCGACCCCGCCCGGATGCTCGAACGCATGGAGCACCGCCTCGACGAGATGAAGGGCCCCCTGAACCTCACCCAGCGCCAGGAGACGCGGATCCGTAACGCGCTCCGCCAGGGGGCCACCGAGGCCCGCCGGGTCCTCGAGCAACACCCGGACCGCAGTCCCGAGCGCCGCGAGGCCCTGCGCCGGGTTCGGTGGCAGACCGACGACCGGGTCCACGCCGTGCTCAACTGCGAGCAGCGCGAACGCTTCAGGCAGCTGCGCCGCGAACACCGCCACGAGCGCCGCGGTGACCGTCACCAACGCCGTCAGCGCCGTGGACACCGCGGGGG
>Ga0164313_10002034_pt1 | contig 18155 bp, 28 predicted proteins | sample GuaBasSedimGuay4_FD_113735 | JGI IMG/M metagenome (GOLD analysis project Ga0164313, IMG submission 113735) | Subseafloor sediment microbial communities from Guaymas Basin, Gulf of California, Mexico - Guay4, Core 4569-4, 0-3 cm | ecosystem: Environmental > Aquatic > Marine > Hydrothermal vents...
TAAGATAATGCTCCATAACTCTCTTGCCACCGGAATTTACCTCTAACAAACCCCTTCCTGTTAATCCACCCGGAAGATGATCCTTTTATATCCTGCAATAAGTCCGGTAATAACTGATGTGGTTTGTATCCGATAAAAACATGAATATGATTGGGCACACCATTTATTGCAATTAACTTGTGCTTATTATTTTGTACAATTCCGGTGATATATTTGTAAAATTCATCCTCCCATTCCGATTGAACCAATGATTCTCTGTTTTGAACTGCAAATACAATCTGAATGTATAATTGTGTATATATATTAGCCATAATGTTTTTATTTTTATTACGTCCCTGACGGGACTTTGTTATAATAGGGTTTCCATTTTTTACAAATATTTTGTCCCTAAAGGGACCTTGATTTCTAATGAATATTTATCTTAAAAATCCAAGGCTTTTCGTATTAAGGCACCTAAATTAAAAATGAATAAACTGCAAAAACCTGTGCCCCCAGGTAATATTTTTTCAATTTGAGGGTGAAAAGCAAATTTTTAAAATTATTGTCAATGAAATAGGTACATTTAATTCCTGTTTAGGCGCGACGTGAATGCTTTAAAAATGCATAGTTGATTACCAGGATGCTATGATTTAAAAACTTGTTATTTGGGTCATGCAATGTACAAAACAGGAAAAGACACCGTATTCTGGTGTCTTTTCCTGTTTATATCTGTTATTCCAGGAAGTCCTAAGCTTTTTTCGGAGAAGAACCCGGTACCGGAATGTTAGCTGTCATATCCATAGGTCCTAAAATATATTCTTTTGGTCCCAGGCGGAGATCAGAGTTCATTACTTCTTCCCAGGTAACAGCCTTGCCTGTATAAGCTGATATTCTGCCCATTATTGCAGTCATTGTTGAATTAGCAACATTTTCAGCATCGTTTATGGGTTGGTTTGTCCTGATTGCTGTAACCAGGTCAATGTGTTCCTGCACATAAGGGCTAATCTCGGTGTTGGTTAAAGGTTCACCTTCCGGGTTAAGGCCGTAATCATACCCCCAGCTTGGTGTCCCATCAACATTGAATGTGGCATTTTTACAGTTGGTATAACCATTGGTGCCTCTGATATATTCAGAAACACTATTAGTACAATCGTTGATCTGACGGCACATACTGTGCATATGCATTTCATCATCATATATGAAATCAACGCTGAAGTTATCAAATTGATCCCCGGTAATTCTTCTTTGCCTGCTCCCAAAACCAACTGCTTTGATAGGATGTAGTTTCCCCTTAAACCAGTTTATTACATCAAGGTTATGAACGTGCTGTTCAACAATATGGTCACCTGATAGCCAGATCCAGTTAACCCAGTTACGAACCATCCATTCCATATCTGACCAACCTTCCTGATGGTTTTTATGCCATAATTTGCCACCGTTCCAATAACATGTTGCAGAAACGATATCACCTATTCCACCATTAATAACTTGCTCGTAAGTTTTTTGATAGTCTCTCTGATGACGGCGTTGTGTACCGGCAGCTACACTCAGTCCCATGCCTTCGGCTTTTTTCCCAGTGGCCATAATCGACCTGGCACCCTCTGGGTCAACAGCTACTGGTTTTTCCATAAATACATGCTTGCCTGCTTTAATTGCAGCTTCAAATTGCATGGGGCGGAAATGAGGTGGTGTGGCCATAATAATTACATCTACTCCTGAATCGATTACTTTTTCATAGGCATCAAAACCCAGAAAGCAATGATCATCTGCAATTTCGTTTTGTTTATTCTTTAGTAATTTACTCCTGGCACTGTTGAGCCGGTCTTCGAATAAATCGCCCAGTGCTGTAATTTTAAGATTAGGCCCTGCGTCAAGGAAGTTCAACGCAGCCCCTGTTCCTCTTCCACCACAGCCTATTAATCCTGCTGTTAGTACCGGCCCGTCAGGAGCTGAGTCCGGAGGAATAGGAATGGTAATTTTTGTTCTTCCACAAGCAGATACAATACCCTGTACACCTAATGCACCAATGGCACTAACCGCTAAGGCATTGCCGAGGAAGTTTCTTCTGGTTTGATGATTTTTTTTCTTTTCCATAATGTAAATGAATGGTTAGTAAAATAATGATTTATTGAATGTCTTTTTCTGTATTATCATCGAATTCGCAAACAACCCTGAAACCAACAAAATTGCAATCTGAATACCACCAGATGCTTTTTGGCATTTGGGGGTCCGTAAGTAACCAGTCTTTTGTTCTTGTAAAGCCTCTGGCTGCGGATCTCAAATCCTTCGCTTCACTTTTAAAAGATCCACCCCGGATTACATGTTCTGTGCCTTCTGATGGCCCTTTCGGGTTTTCCAATTTGGATTGTGAATAAGCTGTTGGTTCATACCAGTTGGAACAAAATTCTGCAACATTTCCAAGCATGTTAATAAGACCAAATGGATTTGGTCTCATTCCCTCTGGGTCGTTTGTCTTTCCTTTGGAGTTTGCAGTATATAATATATAGGAGTCTATATTTGTGGTATCCTTTTTTCGGAATATTCTTGATATGAACCCACCTTCTTCTAGATGTTTAGGATCCACGTTCAGAAAGTTAGGCCCGGTTGTTCCTGCCCTGCATGCGTATTCCCATTCAGCTTCAGTGGGGAGCCTGTATTTTTTGCCGGTTTTAAGAGATAACCATTGGCAATATACTTCTGCTGAATGGTGAGTCATGGTAATTGCAGGCCTGTTTCCCATACCCCATCCCTGGTCTGGCGGTCCGTAAGGAGGAGTTGCCCCTGTAATTGCATCGGCTTCGGTGATCTCTTTTTGCGTTTGATTTTTTTCTTCCGGTCTGCCTTCAGAGGCTGTTTGATTATAAAATGCTATAAACTCATTCCAGCTAACCTCTGTTCTTCCCATAAAGAAACTTCCAACGCTTATATTATGTACCGGGCCTTCATTAGAATTTCGTGACCATTCATTTTTATCACTTCCCATTTTAAAACTTCCTCCTTTTATGGCAAGCATTTCGAATTTAACATCAGTGCCAGGAATCTTTTCTGTAAAATTATTAAAAGATTCTATTTTGGCAGGTTCAGTAAAGAATTCTTTTTCTTCTTCTGATTTTCCAAAACTTACATTTTTGGCATGGATTGCGTTTTTGTCATAATGACCAACATCAAGATGGCAGTTGATGCAATGAAGCTGCTCAGAATTTTGATTGTAATAAAGGTGTGCTTTTTCGCCATCTTTTGATAAACTCAATGGGAAAATATTTTGATGGCAATTTATGCAGGATTCATTGAAAGTGAATTTTACAGCATGCTCAAGTTTTGATTTCTCATCCCAGTTAATTTTTGAAACATCTTTAAATAGTTTCGAATAAACATCTTTTGTCCCTGTTTTAACTTTTTCGGTAAAATAAGGCAATCCCTCCGGGGGTAAGTGGCATTCAACACAATGAACAATAACCCCGCTGGAATTATTGAAGTGGCTTGATAGTTTCCAGGAAGCTGTTACATGAGGGTGAGAATGACAGGAAGCACAGTATTTATCAGTAGAAGTGACTTGCATTAACTTCTTTCCTGAAAACAGGATGATAAAACCAAAAAGGATGCCTGGAATAAAAAGATATATGAACAGGCTGGTTTTCTTTTTTTTTCTTTTCATGCAAAATATACTGTGAACGTGTCTGTTTGAGCTTGTAAAGTAATAAAAAAAAGCCCGAATTAATGAAAGTTTATTTTGAAACTTAATATGATAATTATTATTTATAATGGTTATAATCTCTTTTTTTTATGAAATTATTAATGGTGAGTTTGAATATTTCAAAGTAGAACACTTAAAAACATATTCAAAAAAAGATTTTTAGAGTTTTTAACCAATTATACCATATAATATATATAGGAGATTATCTTTTGAACGATTGTAAAAAATTTAATCAATAGAGTTTTTATTTGAGATAAAAAATAATACCTTTGCAACCCAATTTGTGAATTATATTTATAAAAGATAGTCTATATGCCTACAATTCAGCAGTTAGTAAGAAAAGGACGCAAAAAATTAGTAGAAAAAAGTAAGGCTCCGGCTCTGGATTCATGTCCACAGAAAAGGGGTGTTTGTGTGAGAGTATATACTACCACACCAAAAAAGCCGAATTCGGCGATGAGAAAAGTTGCCAGGGTGAGGCTTACGAACGGGAAAGAGGTAAATGCTTATATTCCTGGAGAAGGTCATAATTTGCAGGAACACTCCATTGTTTTGATCCGTGGAGGCAGGGTAAAAGACCTTCCGGGAGTCAGGTATCACCTTATTAGAGGAGCTCTTGATACACAGGGTGTTGAAGGCCGTACCCAGAGAAGGTCAAAATATGGAACAAAAAGACCAAAGAAATAAAAATTGAAATTAATTAAGTTAGATATATTGTCATGAGAAAAACCAAGCCTAAAAAAAGGATTTTGTTGCCGGATCCAAAATTTAACGATCAGGAGGTAACAAGGTTTGTAAACAATCTTATGATGGGAGGTAAGAAAAGCATTTCTTATACCATTTTTTACGATGCACTTGAGATTGTAGGCCAGAGAATGAAAAATGAGGAGAAAGTACCTTTAGACATTTGGAAAAAAGCGCTTGAAAATATTACTCCACATGTGGAGGTGAAAAGCCGCCGTGTGGGAGGGGCTACATTTCAGGTTCCAATGGAAGTAAGACCAGACAGAAAGGTGTCTATGAGTATGAAGGCCCTGATCCTGTTCGCAAGAAAGAGAAATGGTAAGGAAATGAGTGAAAAGCTTGCTGCAGAGATAATGGCCGCTTTTAAAGAAGAAGGTGGTGCATTTAAGAAAAAAGAAGATACACACAGAATGGCTGAAGCAAATAAAGCTTTTGCTCATTTTAGGTTTTAATAAATTGATTGGTGATTGAGGATTCATGAGCGGTAAATTAAAAAATACAAGGAATATTGGGATAATGGCCCACATTGATGCAGGTAAAACCACCACTACGGAAAGGATACTGTATTATACCGGCCGTACACACCGTATAGGCGAGGTACATGATGGTGCTGCTCAAATGGATTGGATGGTGCAGGAACAGGAGAGGGGAATAACCATTACTTCTGCATCTACCACTACATTCTGGAAATATAATAATCAGGAGTATAAAATTAATATTATAGATACTCCCGGCCATGTTGATTTTACTGTTGAGGTAGAGAGATCACTTCGGGTACTTGATGGTGCCGTTGCTGTATTTTGTGCAGTTGGTGGTGTAGAGCCTCAATCTGAAACGGTTTGGAGGCAGGCAGACAAATATAATGTCCCAAGAATTGCCTTTATAAATAAGATGGACCGTGTTGGTGCTGATTTCTATTCAGTTGTTCAGCAAATCAATGAAAAACTAGGTTCAAATCCTATTCCTGTTCAGTTACCAATAGGCTCAGAAGATTCATTTAAGGGAGTAATTGACCTTATTTATAATAAGGCAGTAGTATGGAGAGAAGGAGATATGGGAACAACCTACGATTTGGTTGATATCCCTGAAGAGTATATTGAGGAAGCTGCAAAATGGCGTGAGAAGTTGATTGAAGCAGTTGCGGAAACTGACGATTCTCTTTTAGAAAGATATTTTGATGATCCCGACTCGATTACTACCGATGAAATGCTGGAAGTTATCAGGAAGTCAACAATTAATCATACAATCATTCCGGTGATGTGTGGTTCCGCTTTTAAAAATAAGGGGGTACAAAGGTTGCTGGATGCTATTGTCGCATTTCTTCCCAGTCCGGTTGATCTTGAAGGGGTAATCGGAGTTAACCCCATGCATGGGGATGCAGAAGTTACACGAAAGCCAGATTCGTCTGAACCACTTGCGGCACTTGCATTTAAAATTGCAACTGACCCATTTGTGGGCAGGCTTGTATTTTTAAGGGTTTATAGTGGCGTGTTGGAATCCGGATCTACGGTATTAAATGCACGTACCGGAAAAAGAGGCCGTATCAACCGTCTCTATCAAATGCATGCCAATAAGCAGAATCCAAAGGAAAGGATTGAGGCCGGTGATATTTGTGCTGCAGTTGGGTTAAAGGATCTAAAAACCGGAGATACTATTTGTGATGTTAAAAATCCGATTTCACTGGAATCAATGGATTTCCCTGATCCTGTAATTGGGATTGCAATTGAACCAAAATCACAACCTGATGTTGATAAGTTAGGTGTGGCTTTAAATAAACTTTCTGAAGAAGATCCAACTTTCCAGGTAAAAACAGATGAGAATTCGGGGCAGACAATTATAAGCGGGATGGGCGAACTGCACTTAGAAATACTTATAGACAGAATCAATCGTGAGTTTAAGGTTGAGTGTAACCAGGGCAAACCTCAGGTTGCTTACCGGGAAGCAGTTACAATTACTGTTAAGCATCGTGAAGTCTTTAAGAAACAAACCGGTGGTAGAGGTAAATTTGCTGATATTATTGTTGAGGTTGGACCGGTTGATGAAGGGGAAAGCGGCCTGCAGTTTGTAGATAAGGTTAAAGGAGGGAACATACCCCGTGAGTTTATACCTGCAGTGGAGAAAGGCTTTAAGGAGGCTATGAGAAATGGACCATTAGCAGGATATCCCATTGATAGCCTGAAAGTGGTACTGCTGGATGGATCTTATCATCCTGTTGATTCAGATAGTCTTTCGTTTGAGCTTGCTGCTAAATCAGCTTTCAGAAGCATTGCACCTAAAGCAAATCCTGTTTTACTTGAACCTATAATGATGGCTGAAGTAGTGACACCAGAGGAATATATGGGCGATGTGATTTCTGACTTTAACAGGAGAAGGGGCCAGGTAGAGGGCATGGAGTCAAAAATGGGGGCCAGGGTTATCAGGGCTAAAGTTCCATTAGCAGAAAAGTTTGGTTATGTAACAGTTCTCAGGACACTTACATCAGGAAGGGCAACATCTACCATGGAGTTTTCGCATTATGATGAAATTCCAGAAGATTTAGCACGGAAAATTATTGAAAAAGCAAAAGGTACAGTAGAAAAAGTATAATAATTATTTTTTGAATAATGAGTCAAAAGATTAGAATTAAGTTAAAGTCGTACGATCACAGTCTGGTTGATAAATCAGCAGAGAAAATCGTAAAAACAGTAAAATTGACCGGAGCTGTGATCAGTGGGCCAATTCCACTACCAACACATAAACGGGTGTTTACAGTTTTACGTTCTCCGTTTGTTAATAAAAAATCCAGAGAACAGTTTATGGTAGCATCCTATAAACGTTTGCTTGATATTTACAGCAGCACTCCAAAAACCATTGATGCTTTAATGAAGCTGGAATTACCGAGTGGGGTTGAAGTTGAAATAAAAGTTTAATTGAGGAAAATATAAAAAAATGCAGGGATTAATTGGTAAAAAGGTTGGAATGACCTCAGTATTTAACGATGAAGGGAAGAATATCCCCTGTACAGTTATTGAGGCCGGGCCTTGTGTGATTACTCAAATTAAAACCAAAGAAAAGGATGGCTATGAGGCTATTCAGGTTGGATTTGATGAAAAAAGGGAGAAAAATACTTCAAAAGCCATGAAAGAGCATTTCAGCAAGGCTTCCACAACACCTAAGAGAAAAATAGTGGAGTTTTCTGGATTTGGAGATATTGCAAAATTAGGAGATGTACTTACAGTAGATCTTTTTAATGATGATAACTGGCTTGATGTTAGAGGTATTTCTAAAGGAAAAGGCTTTCAGGGTGTTGTTAAACGTTATAATTTTAAAGGAGTTGGCGATGCAACACATGGTCAGCATAATCGTCTCAGGGCCCCGGGTTCTTTAGGCGCTTCCTCATACCCTTCCAGGGTATTTAAAGGGATGAGAATGGCTGGAAGAATGGGAGGCAAGAAAGTAGCAGTACTAAATTTACGAATAATCAAAATTGTTCCGGAAGAAAATCTATTGATTTTGAAAGGATCTGTCCCTGGTCCTAATGGTTCATATTTAATAATAACCAAGTGATGAAGATTTCAATACATAACATTGAAGGAAAAGATACCGGTAAGAAGGTGGACCTGAATGATTCCGTTTTTGGTATCGAACCGAATGATCATGCCATTTATCTTGATATCAAGCATTATATGGCTAACAGGCGTCAGGGTACGCACAAAACAAAAGAAAGAGGAGAGATTAGGGCAAGTACAAGGAAGATCAAAAAACAAAAAGGTACAGGTACAGCTCGTGCAGGTGCTATTTCAAATCCGCTTTTCAGAGGTGGTGGCAGGGTTTTTGGGCCAAGGCCGAGAACTTATGACTCAAAACTGAATAAGAAATTGAAGCAACTTGCTAGGAGATCTGCCTTGTCATATAAAGCAAAAGAAAAAGGTATTATCGTACTTGAAGATTTTACTTTAGAAGCACCAAAAACCAGTGAATTCGTTAAGATTAATGATAATTTAAAGGTAAATGATAAAAAATCACTTTTTGTTTTTAATCATACCGATAAAAGTATATATTTGTCTTCTCGAAATTTGAAAGGTACAAGCGTTGTAAATGCCTCAGAGCTAACTACATACGATATAGTTAATGCCTCAGTATTAGTGTTGTCGAAGAGTTCAATTGAGGTTTTAGATCAAATTTTAGGTAATTAAGAAAAATTGGAAGTATGAATATTTTGCTTAAACCGATAGTTACTGAAAAAATGATGGCACAGAGTGAGTCTATGAACCGCTTTGGTTTTATTGTTGAGAAAACGGCAAATAAAATTGAAATAAAAAAGGCTGTCGAAGATATGTATGGTGTTACAGTTGATGCTGTTAATACTATGCGGTATGGAGGAAAAACAAAGAGTAGGTTTACTAAAGGCGGAGTACAGCTTGGGAAAACTAATTCTTATAAAAAGGCAATTGTAACCCTGGTTGATGGAGATACAATTGATTTCTATAGCAATATTTAGAATAGGAAGTTATGGCAGTTAGAAAATTTAAACCTGTTTCACCAGGTCAGCGACATAAAGTTGCAGGTACATTTGAGGAGATTACTGCCTCAACACCTGAAAAGTCATTACTTCGTCCGATAAAAAAATCGGGTGGGAGGAACCATAGTGGTAAAATGACAATGAGGTATATGGGTGGTGGCCATAAAAAAATGTACAGGGTAATTGACTTTTTACGGAATAAGGATAATTATTCAGCTAAAGTTAGCACTATTGAATATGATCCTAATCGTACAGCCAGAATTGCATTATTGATCTATGAAGATGGTGAGAAAAGATATATTCTGGCACCAAATGGTCTAAAGGTAGGACAAATAATCCGTTCTGGTAAAGGTGCTCCTCCTGAGGTTGGTAATACATTAACTTTAGCAGAAATTCCACTTGGATCAGTTATTCATAACATTGAATTAACACCAGGAAAAGGTGGGATGCTTGCAAGAAGTGCCGGTACTTTTGCTCAGCTTACCAGCCGTGATGGTAAGTTTGCTATTGTAAAATTGCCCTCCGGGGAATCACGAATGGTATTGGTCACCTGTAGGGCTACTATTGGATCAACTTCAAATTCTGATCATGGTCTGGAAGTTTCCGGTAAAGCCGGTCGTTCCAGATGGCAGGGAAGGCGTCCAAGAGTAAGGGGGGTTGTAATGAACCCTGTTGATCACCCAATGGGTGGTGGTGAAGGAAGGGCCTCAGGTGGACATCCAAGATCCAGAAATGGGATACCTGCCAAAGGTTTTAAGACCAGGGCAAAAAAGAAATCTTCGAATAAGTATATTGTTGAAAAAAGGAAGAAGCGTTAAAATTGTATAATTAAGAATACTATGAGCAGATCACGTAAAAAAGGACCCTTTATTGATTTTAAACTAGATAAAAGGGTACTTGATATGAATGATACAGGAAAAAAATCTGTGATTAAAACATGGTCAAGACGATCGGTGATATCACCAGATTTTGTTGGCCATACAATTGCTGTTCACAATGGAAATAAATTTATACCTGTATATATTACAGAAAATATGGTTGGTCATAAATTAGGTGAATTTGCTCCTACACGGATTTTTAGAGGACACGGCGGAAAGGCCAGATAATTTTATTGCTTGAAAAATTACAGATAATGGGTGCAAAAAAAAGAATTAGAGCCGAAAAGGTAAAAGAGGAAAAAAAGGGTATATCCTATGCAATTCTCAGGAATTGCCCTACTTCTCCAAGAAAAATGAGGTTGGTCGTAGATTTGATCCGCGGACAGGAAGTAAACAGGGCTCTCGATATATTAAAGTTTAGTTCAAAAGAAGCTTCTTCCAGAGTTGAAAAACTTTTACTTTCAGCAATAGCGAACTGGCAAACTAAGAATGAAGGTGTAAGAATTGAAGGTAGTGGACTTTTTGTAAAAGAAGCTTTTGTAAATCAGGGACGTACTTTGAAAAGATTACGCCCGGCACCTCAGGGAAGAGCACATAGGATAAGAAAAAGATCAAATCATGTTACTTTGATCCTCGATAGTAAAATTAAAAATGAAGTAGAACCTTCTACAAAATAATATTTATGGGACAGAAAGTTAATCCGATATCGAATCGACTGGGAATCATCAGAGGATGGGATTCTAACTGGTATGGTGGAAAGAATTTTGCTGATAAACTGATCGAGGATACAAAGATTAGAACATATCTTAATGCACGTTTGGCAAAAGCCAGTGTGTCAAAGATTATAATCGAAAGAACACTTAAACTGGTTACGGTTACTGTTAATACAGCAAGGCCAGGTATCGTTATTGGTAAGGGTGGCCAGGAAGTTGATAAGCTTAAGGAAGAATTGAAAAAACTGACAAATAAGGAAGTACAGATCAATATTTATGAAGTAAGAAGGCCTGAGTTAGATGCCACAATTGTTGCAAATAATATTGCCAGGCAGATTGAAGGAAAAATTTCCTATAGAAGGGCAATTAAAATGGCAATTGCTTCAACTATGCGTATGGGTGCAGAAGGGATGAAAGTTTTAGTGTCTGGCAGGCTTGGAGGAGCTGAAATGGCCCGCTCTGAAATGTATAAGGAGGGTAGGATACCTCTCCATACTTTTAGAGCTGACATTGATTATGCAAAAACGGAAGGACTTACTAAAGTCGGGTTGATAGGATTGAAAGTGTGGATATGTAAAGGTGAGGTATATGGAAAACGTGACCTGTCCCCTAATATTGGTGCAAAAACTCCCCGCCCTAAGAACTTTGGGAGAAGATCAAGATAATTAAAGTTGAAATAATAACAACTTATAAAGATGTTACAACCGAAAAAAACAAAATTCAGAAGGTGCCAGAAAGGCAGGATGAAAGGGAATGCCCAGCGAGGAACCCAGTTGGCATTTGGATCATTTGGTATAAAAACACTGGAGAAAACATGGCTCACCGGAAGGCAAATTGAAGCTGCCCGTCAGGCTGTTACCAGGTATATGAAACGTGAAGGCCAGATTTGGATCAGGATATTTCCTGATAAGCCAATTACAAAAAAGCCAGCTGAAGTTAGAATGGGTAAAGGAAAAGGATCACCGGAAGGTTTTGTAGCCCCAATAACACCTGGAAGAATCATTATTGAAGCAGAAGGGGTCCCTTATGAAATTGCAAAAGAAGCACTTCGTTTGGCTTCACAGAAATTACCGGTAAAGACCAAATTTGTGGTTAGGCGTGATTATGTTGAATAGAGGAATAATTGCATTATGAAGAGTACAGAGATAAATGAATTAACACTTCGGGAACTTGAGGAAAGAATCGATAACGAAATTACTTTCCTTACAAAGATGAAACTGAATCATACAGTTTCCCCTTTGGATAATCCCATGAAGATCAGAGATATTAGAAGAAATATTGCCAGGTTACATACAGAATTACGTAGAAGGCAGTTAACTGACAATAAGGAAAATTAGCAATGGAAAAAAGAAATTTACGTAAAGAACGTATCGGCGTTGTCGTTAGCAATAAAATGGATAAGTCAATTGTTATTGCTGTTAAAAGGAAAGTAAAGCATCCTATTTATGGTAAGTTCGTTAACAAGACAACCAACTTTATGGCGCATGACCAGGAAAATACCTGCAATATTGGAGATACAGTAAAAATAATGGAAACCAGGCCTTTAAGTAAGAATAAAAGCTGGAGGCTGGTTGAAATAGTTGAAAAGGTTAAGTAATCATGATACAACAAGAAAGCAGACTTGCAGTAGCAGATAACAGTGGGGCTAAGGAGGTACTTTGTATCCGGGTCCTGGGTGGATCAGGTAGAAGATATGCTTCTATCGGTGATAAAATTGTTGTCACCGTTAAAAGTGCTTTGCCCAGTACTGAGGCAAAAAAAGGGATGGTAACCAGGGCGGTTGTGGTGAGAACAAGAAAAGAGATAAGGCGTCCTGACGGTTCTTATATTCGTTTTGATGACAATGCAGTAGTTTTACTCAATGCAGCAGATGAGATAAGGGGTACCCGTATTTTTGGCCCTGTTGCCAGGGAATTGAGAGAGAATTATATGAAAATTATATCATTAGCACCGGAAGTGCTTTAATATAGATAGGTTCATGGGAAGATTGAAAAAGTTACATATTAAGAAAGGTGATACTGTTTACGTTATTACCGGTGAATACAAGGATCAGCAAGGACGTGTCCTCGAGGTTCTTAAAAATAAGGACAGAGCAATTGTTGAGGGAGTAAATATGGTATCAAAACATACCAAGCCAAATTCTCAAAATCCACAAGGTGGAATAATTAAGAAAGAGGCTGCAATACATATTTCAAATCTTTTATTAGTTGATCCTTCAACAGGTAAGCCTACCCGTATAGGAAGAAAGCTTAATGATAAGAATAAATTGGTAAGGTTTTCAAAAAAATCAGGAGAGGAAATTAAGTAATGGAACATATACCTAATCTTAAAAACAAGTATAAGGACGAAATTATCTCAAATTTAAAGGAGAAATTTAATTATTCTTCTGTAATGCAGGTGCCTCGTCTTTTAAAAATAGTTGTTAACCAGGGTGTTGGGCAAGCTGTAGCGGATAAAAAAATGATCGATAATAGTACACTTGAGATTACAAATATTGTTGGTCAGAAAGCAATACAACGTTTGTCAACCAAGGATATCTCAAATTTTAAATTGAGAAAAAAAATGCCAATTGGTGTAAAAGCTACCCTACGTCGTGACAAAATGTATGAATTTATGGAAAGGCTTATCTCAATAGCACTCCCGCGGGTTAGGGACTTTAAGGGTGTGGGAGCTAAGTTTGATGGTAGGGGAAACTATACCATGGGCATAAGTGAACAAATAATCTTCCCTGAAATTGATATTGACAAGATCAGTAAAATCATGGGTTTGGAAATTACTTTTGTAACAACCGCTAAAACCGATGAAGAGGGATATGCTTTATTAAAGGAATTTGGAGTACCGTTTAAAAATATAAAAAATAATTAGTATGGCTAAAGAGTCAATGAAAGCCCGGGAAGTAAAGCGTGCAAAGATGGTTGAAAAATATGCTGCAAAGAGGGCTAAACTTAAAGCTGAAGGTGATTTTATCGGATTAAGCAGATTACCCAGAAATTCGAGCCCGGTCCGTTTACATAACAGATGTAAAATTACAGGCAGGCCGAAAGGATATATGAGACTTTTCGGGGTTAGCAGGATTACTTTTCGCGAAATGGCTTCAGCAGGTTTAATTCCTGGTGTAAAAAAGGCAAGTTGGTAAATAGCTTTGCCGGCAAGGTGAATAATTTGATAAAATTTTAAGAAAATGACAGATAGTATAGCAGATTTTTTAACAAGGATCCGAAATGCGATTAAAGCCGGGCATAGAGTGGTGGAAATCCCCGCTTCAGGTTTGAAAAAGGAAATGACAAGGATTCTTTTTGAAAAAGGATATATCCTGAATTATAAGTTTGTAGATGCAAAACCTCAGGGATATATTAAAATTGCACTTAAATATCATCCGGTAACTAAAATTTCGGCTATTAAGTCGATGAAAAGGATTAGCCGACCTGGTTTGAGGACGTATAAAGGGAATAGTGAAATTCCACGTGTATTAAATGGTCTTGGAATTGCCATTCTTTCGACATCATCGGGTGTTATTACAGATAAGGAAGCCAGAACATTAAATGTTGGCGGCGAGGTTTTGTGTTACGTATATTAACAGGGAGATAAAAGAATGTCAAGAATAGGAAATTTACCCATATCAATACCAGAAGGTGTTAGTATTCAGGTTTCTGAAACAAACCTGGTTACTGTAAAAGGGCCTAAAGGGGAACTGAACCAACAGGTTAATCAGGACATGAAGGTCAAAATTGAAGAAAAGGAACTTGTGGTTAGTCGCCCTTCTGAATCAAAGCAACATAAATCATTGCATGGTTTATACCGTTCGTTGATCAATAATATGGTAGAAGGTGTATCTAAGGGTTTTGAAATAAAACTTGAACTGGTAGGCGTGGGTTACCGTGCTGAATCAAAAGGCCAGCTTCTGGAATTGAGTTTAGGATATTCTCATGATATTGTCATTGAACTTCCTCCGGAAATTAAATTTGAAGCAAAAACTGAGAGAAGAAGTAACCCTGTTATTACTTTAACCAGTATTGATAAGCAATTAATTGGGCATGTTGCTTCAAAAATTCGCTCATTTAGAAAACCTGAACCCTATAAAGGAAAAGGAATCAAATTTGTTGGTGAACAAATTCGTAGAAAAGCAGGTAAATCTGCAAGTGTGTAATAGATAATAGTATCCAATCATGGCTTTGACAAAAACAGATAGAAGAAATAGGATTAGAAAAAGAATAAGAAAACATATTCTTGGTACCAGTGAAAACCCAAGATTGTCAGTTTTCAGGAGTAATAAACAGATCTATGTGCAAATTATTGATGATGTGTCGGGAAAAACACTGGCATCAGCTTCATCTTTAAGCAAAACGATTCTGGAGAAAAAAGATATTAATAAGATTGAACAGGCCAAATTAGTAGGAAAGCTGGTTGCTGAAGAAGCTCAAAAGAAAGGCATAAGCAGCGTGGTTTTTGACAGGAGTGGTTATCTCTATCATGGAAGAATTAAAGAGTTAGCAAATGCTGCCCGTGAAGGTGGCCTTAAATTCTAGCAAAAAGATATTATGACAAACGGCATAAGAAAAGTAAAAACCAGTGATCTTGAACTGAAAGACAGACTGGTAAGTATCCAAAGGGTTACGAAAGTAACAAAAGGTGGTCGGACTTTCAGTTTTTCAGCAATTGTTATTGTTGGTGACGAAAATGGGATTGTTGGGCATGGACTTGGTAAAGCCAAAGAAGTAACAACCGCTATAGCAAAAGGGATTGAAGATGCAAAAAAGAATTTGGTAAAAGTACCAGTTAGACATGGTACCATACCTCACGAACAATTAGCAAAATTCGGGGGTGCAAAAGTATTTTTGAAACCTGCATCCGAAGGTACAGGTGTTAAGGCTGGTGGTGCTATGAGAGCTGTTCTTGAAAGTGTTGGGATAAAGAATGTTTTGGCGAAATCTAAAGGCTCCTCAAATCCACACAACCTGGTGAAGGCTACTTTTGCGGCTCTTTTGGAATTACGCGATGCTCATACAGTAGCACAACAAAGGAGCGTTTCACTTGATAAAGTGTTTAATGGATAGAATTTTTAGAGAAATGGCAAAAATTAAAATAACACAGACAAAAAGCAGGATTGGCAGGCCAAAACGGCAAAAGCTAACACTTGATGCGCTTGGTTTAAGAAAGATGCATGCAACTGTAGAAAAGGAAGCTACTCCTCAAATATTAGGAATGGTGAGAAAGGTAAGACACCTTGTAACGGTGGTTGAAGTTTAATTGATAAGTTAAGAATAAAATGGAATTACATAATCTCAAACCTGCTGAAGGTTCTACACATAGCGACAGAAGACTTGGACGTGGACAAGGTTCCGGTAAAGGTGGTACATCTACCAGAGGTCATAAAGGGCAGAAGTCAAGATCAGGATACTCCAGGAAGATTGGATTTGAAGGAGGACAGATGCCACTGCAACGCCGGGTTCCGAAATTTGGATTTAAAAATATTAACAGGAAGGAATACAAGGGAATTAACCTTGGAATACTTCAGGCTTTGGCAGAAAAGTCAGGCATTTCTGAATTTACACCAGAGGTGATGATCAATGCTGGCCTGGTATCCAAGAATACCCTTATAAAAATCCTGGGTAAAGGAGAATTAAAGGCTCAGTTGGTTGTGAAAGCACATGCTTTCTCTGAATCTGCTAAAACTGCTATTGAAGCTGCAAAAGGAACCGCTGAAAAAATATAACTGAATGAGAGCGCTGATTGATACTATAAAGAATATCTTTAAAATTGAAGACCTTAGGAACAGGATCCTCTTTACTTTAGGTATGATCATGATCTACCGGCTTGGAAAGTATATTACCCTGCCTGGTATTGACCCTTCACAGTTGGGCCAGTTAAAGGCACAAACTTCCGAGGGGATTATGGGATTGCTTGATATGTTTTCAGGGGGGGCTTTTTCAAGTGCTTCGGTTTTTGCTTTAGGAATTATGCCCTATATTTCTGCATCCATTGTGGTCCAGTTACTTGGGATAGCTATTCCTTATTTTCAAAGGCTACAAAAGGAGGGTGAAAGCGGAAGAAGAAAGATCAACCAAATTACCAGGTATCTTACAGTTGGAATTTTGATGTTACAGGGGCCAAGTTATATTGCAAATTTACATGCCAGGTTGCCTGATACGGCTTTCCTTGTGTCCGGTGTATTTTTTCAGGTTTCTTCTGTTATTATTCTTACAGCAGGTACCATGTTTGTTATGTGGCTGGGTGAGAAGATTACTGATAAAGGAATCGGGAATGGTATTTCACTGATTATTATGATTGGTATTATTGCCAGGTTACCTTTTGCTCTGATTGCTGAATTTGGTAGCAGGTTGAATGGTGCCGGAGGTTTAGTAGCATTTTTGGCAGAGATCTTATTATTGTTTATAGTTATTCTTGGAACAATACTCCTGGTTCAGGGAACACGTAGGGTTCCTGTTCAGTATGCAAAGCGTATTATTGGAAATAAACAGTATGGTGGAGTTCGTCAATATATACCTTTAAAGGTAAATGCTGCCGGTGTTATGCCTATCATTTTTGCACAGGCAATTATGATGCTTCCGATTATGCTTGTTGGTTATGCATCTGATCAGACATCCGGTTTTGCAGTTGCTTTCTCCAATATGTTTGGATTCTGGTATAATTTAGTGATGGCTTTAATGATCATCATTTTCACCTATTTTTATACGGCCATTACTATTAATCCAACTCAAATGGCTGAAGATCTTAAGAAGAATGGTGGCTTTATACCCGGAATAAAACCGGGAAGGAAAACATCTGAATTTCTTGATGCGGTGATGTCCCGGATTACCTTGCCGGGTTCGATTTTTCTGGCTTTTGTAGCGATTCTTCCTACTTTTGCTGTAAACGTTGGGATATCGCAATCGTTCGCTCAGTTTTACGGAGGAACCAGCTTGCTTATCCTGGTAGGAGTTGTACTCGATACTTTACAACAAATTGAGAGTCATTTGCTGATGAGGCATTATGATGGATTAATGAAATCAGGCAGGATTAAAGGTCGCTCCGGTGGAGCTTCCATATAAAATTGAATTTATTGTTCTTTGATGTTAAAAGTAAAAACAGGGGCGGAGATTGAAATCTTAAGACAGAACAATCTGTTGGTTTCAAAAACGCTTGCTGAAGTCGGGAAAATGATCAGGCCGGGTATAACAACTCTGGATCTTGATACAAGGGCCGAAGAGTTTATACGTGATCATCATGCAATACCTGGTTTTAAAGGGTATCATGGTTTCCCGAATACTCTTTGTACTTCTGTAAATAGCCAGGTTGTTCATGGCATTCCTTCAAAATACCGGCTTAAGGAAGGAGATATAATTTCTGTGGACTGTGGTGTGATTAAGGATGGTTACTATGGCGACTCTGCTTTTACCTTTGAGGTGGGTAATGTTGATGAGAAGATCAGGAAACTATTAAGGGTAACCAGGGAATCTCTTTGGAAAGGTGTTAGTGAAGCTGTTGCCGGTCGTAGAGTTGGAGATATAGGTTATGCTGTTCAATTTCATGCTGAACAAAATGGTTTTTCCGTAGTGAGGGAGATGGTTGGTCATGGTCTGGGTTCTGAATTACATGAACCCCCGGAAGTTCCTAATTATGGGAGGAGGGGTAGAGGCCCCAGATTA
>Ga0164313_10002036_pt1 | contig 18147 bp, 8 predicted proteins | sample GuaBasSedimGuay4_FD_113735 | JGI IMG/M metagenome (GOLD analysis project Ga0164313, IMG submission 113735) | Subseafloor sediment microbial communities from Guaymas Basin, Gulf of California, Mexico - Guay4, Core 4569-4, 0-3 cm | ecosystem: Environmental > Aquatic > Marine > Hydrothermal vents >...
CTTTCACGGGAAATTTATCTTTTTTGTCAGACCCATTGTTCCATTAACCGTATTCTGTCCGCATTTCCCAGCTTAACCGAGGATAAGCTGATGCCGTTTTTACGCATGATGACAGCCAAACGCCTGATGTACACAGAAAATGACCGCTATCTGAGCTTGGCCTCGCCGGTCATCCTTTAACCACAAAGACACGAAGCCCACAAAGGGTAAATTCATTGGAAACCATTATCAGTTTGGATTTAAGTTTAATCGGAAGCTATGGGGCCATAATATTGACTAAAAATCAACGGTCTTTTGGTAATGAAATGTTTGATTTCACACGATTCCGGCATTATTATTAATATTGTGATTTCAAAGTTTCGTGTTTTAGGGATTAATTTTTAGAAATAAAGAATCGCGTATGAACCGTCTGTCAGAGCAGGGTGCCGGATCCGGAGTAAAAAGGTTGCGCCGGGACATCCCCTTGGTCGTGGAAAAACTTCAACTTGGGGATGCTATCGATATTTCAGGCTGGTCCCGCATCGTGGATAAAAAACTCCTTCCACGGCTGGCCGCTGATTTTCCATTGGTGGCAGCAATTTGCGGGGGCGGTTCCTCCGGAAAATCGACCCTTTTCAACACCTTGATCCGGGATCATGTTTCCCCCACCGGCGGAACAGCCGGAATCAACCGGCGAATACTGGCTGCCGGGAATATTGAGCGCTTTAAAAAGAAAGGGCAGTTTCAAAACCTGCTGGCGCCGCTTGGATTCCAGGCACAGCTTCTGGTTGAAAAAAATGATCTGATCAAACCTGGAAACCCGCTCTACGTATTGAAGCCCGGCATCCCCGCCGACCTGATTCTGATCGACACCCCTGATTTTGACACAGGCCTCAAGGGCAGCTATAACAATCGGGACATGGCCCGCCAAGCCCTGGAAGTGTCCGACATCTTCATCTACATTTTCACCAATGCCAACTACAACAACCGCGATAATTCCGACTTCATTTCCGAGATGCTTACGCACATCGGTCAACGCAAGTGTTTTCTCGTATATCGCGTATATTCAAGCTATAATGATCGGGAAATCATCGAGCATGCCCAGACGGTTGCCCGCAACCTGTATGGTGCTTCGGCCGATGAATACGTTCTGGGCGTGTACCGGGCGGAAGAAGACAACCGCGTGGCCGCGGATGACAAATTTATGGATCTGTCATCGATGAATGGAGAACCGGGTTCACTTGCCGACGCACTCGGCAAACTGAACGTGTCCGCACTGCGCATGGACCTGGTAGCCACGGTTTATAATGATGTCCTGACCGCCGCACAGGGTCTGATGCTGCAATCCAAAGCTTGTCGCGACCAACTGCGTCTTTACCGGGATGCCTTGCAGGCGGTCCAGAGTCACTGCGTCCAGGAAGCCCTGCAGCACTTTCCCATGGCCCCTGTTATGCAGCGTTTTACGGAGATCTGGTTCAAAGGTGACCCAGCCCATGTAAAATTCCTGCGTAAAGCAGGCGGTTTTATTGAACTCCCGTTAAAAGCGGCTGTAAACTCAGCCAAATGGTTGACGGGAAAAAAAAGGCCGTCTGCGAACGCGCAAGCCGATCTGCAACAATTTTCAGACCAGTTCGAGGAGGACCTGCTTTCCGGGGTCAATGCCTTGTGGCGCAAATCGGTCAATCAGGATTTGTCCGTATCGCTCAGCCGTAAGGATCCGGTGGCCCGTGAAATGATGGCGCTTGTTCAGCGAACCATCGACCCATATGAAAGCCCGGAAAATGGGCTTAGGGGTGTGAATGACCGGGGGGGCAATTATCTGACGTTTACGGTCAAAGCACACCCGGTGGTTTGGGAGGCGCAACGCAGGCTTCGAACAAGAGATTGGCAGACTGCCCTGGCGGCCATCGTTGCCCATAAGGAAATCATCGTTAAAATTTCCAGGCACATAGACAGCGAACTGGCCCAGTTGGCCGAACATTTTAGAAATAAAATGGGTCTCATGTCCAGAATCAGGCAGACTTTTTCGGCCTTTCTGACCGTCCTACCGGCGACGGCCGCGATCACCTACATCCTTTCAACCGGAGATCCGGTGGGGGCAGCCGGCATCAAGGTCAAACTCACCGGGTTGTTCGGCCTGAAGGATCTGTATGCCCTGGTGGCCATTCCGGCAACCTCGGGGCTGAAAAAAGCCGATCAGAAGCAGCTGGAAATTTTACTGGTCCCCATAACCCGAACCTGGCTGGACGACAAGTTGAAAACCATCCAGATGTTGTTTGAAAAGGAGATAAGCGGCGACATACTCACGGCGGCCAATCAGGCTCTGGATGAATCCGAAACGTTAATTCAGGGTATTGAAGACACGCTGGCGCATCTGAAAGTAAAGAATCCCGGCCCAGAGGACCAGGCATTGCGTTGTCCCTAGAAGGGGCTCTATCACAGAACACATGCGCCTGAGGATTCAAAAGCCTGAAGTTACAGAAAAAACCTTGAACATCGAACATTGAACGTTCAACATCCAACGTCGAATGTGGAAGGCGCTTCGCTTTGTCTTATTACTGGAATAAAATATGAAATATCAGAGTGTTGCCAATGTAGGCCAGGGCTTCAGCCCTGAAAAAAATATGCCATCACGGCAAATCAAGCGTTATGGCTTCAATCTTTTTTACTGACCACGGACAACGTGAGGACACCACATAATGAAAGAAGCCGAAAAAATAAAAGCACTTGGCACCATGCAAGGGTACAAAAAGGAGATTGAAAACATGTGTGCCCAGCTTGAAGCGTTGCCGCTTTGGAACCCTGCGGCAACATTGAAGAAAGAATGCCGGGAAGTGCTGCTGCGCATGGATGGCCTGAAAACCAGGTTTGACCGCAAGCTGGTTGTCACCATTATCGGTCCCGGCGGCGCCGGAAAATCCACCCTTATGAACGCCATTGCGGGAACCGATAACCTGAGTGAATCCGGCCGCCGGCGCCCGACAACTGAAAAAACCCTCCTGTTGTGCAAGGAACCGCAGGATGCCGATGATTTAAAAAATGTCCTGGGCGAGAACAATCTTCTCGTAAAAGTGGCGCCGGACATTCCTTTTTTCGATCATTTCGTCCTGGTTGACACCCCGGATACCGACAGCACTGCTCGACAGGCGCACATACCGCTGGTTCAGAAAGCGATTAAAGGCTCGGATGTGCTGCTGTGCGTATTTAATGCGGAAAATCCTAAAACCAGGGACCATGTTGATTTTTTTGCCGACTATATTCCATATTTTCAGGGGGATGCACTGATCGGCGTATTGAATAAGTGTGACCGAATCGCCGTGGCCGAGCTGAAGCAGGCCATTCTCCCTGAATTCAAAACATACATCCATGCCGCTTGGAACCGGCCATTGGCATCGCTGTTCTGCATCTCGGCCCGCCGCCACCTCCGGCATCCCGGATGGGAACCGAATGCCGGGCCCCGCCACGATTTCGACCAGTATGCTGAACTTCAGCAGGTCATCGCGCAAAGCTTCAATCGCCCGGAATACGGTATTGAAAGCCGTGTGGAAAATACACGCCACCTGCGCAATTTCATGCTGGAAGAGGTCCGCGGGACCGCCGCGAAATACACCGGCAAGCTCCTTGAAGCGCGCGGGGCCGTGGCCAGGGCTGAGCAGTCCGGTTTGCAGAAAGCCTTTGCCGCCATCCGCGAAGAGGGCGGCGGGCAGGGGTTGGGGGTGAATGTTCTGCTGTATCAGAGACTGGCCAACCGCTGGGTGGGCCCCATGGGATGGATGATCGCCATCTGGGCACGGATATTGATTTTCGGTACCGGGATGATGGCCATGTTCAGATTCGGCAACCCCATCCGGCAGGTTCTGGGGGTCATATCCTCCCTGCGTCATTTCAAAGATGCCCAGGCCCATGTTGCCGGTGCCGAAAAAAATGCACGGGTGGGAGCGGCCATGCGGGGGTACCGGGTCGAAATTATGAAAAACTGGCCTGAGATTGCCGAACAACTGGTGCAAGGCGGTTTTCAACCGAGCATCCGGCGTCCGGGGCACCTGATTCCGCAAAACCAGGCGCTGGATGCAACCTTGACCGGTATCTGGCAGGCAGCCTTGGGGGCTACGCTCGACCGGACTTCCCGAAGATTCAGTAATTTCATACTGCAGGTTTTTTTCAACCTGCCGATATTAGCCTTAATGGGGCACATCGGGTGGCTCACGGCCGGTCATTATTTCAGCGGTGATTACCTCACCACCGACTTTTTTCTGCACGCCTTTCTGACGGCCGCCATCGTTCTGTTTTTGAGTTTTTTTCTGTTTCAGGGATGCCTGCGCCTGTTTTCAAGTCCGGAAAACATTGAGCTGCGTACTTTCAGGCGAATTCAGGAAGAGCTGGACCCATTCCAACAACTTTCTCTAAACCCGTTGTTTGAACAGTTGGAGATTATTTTAGCATTATGATCATCATCACCACCCACAAAAACACGGATTTTGACGCCCTGGCATCGGTTATGGCGGGAACCCTGCTGTTTTCCGGGGCAATACCGGTAATTCCCAAGAGCATAAACCCCAACGTCAAGGCCTTTCTTTCCATTCACAAAGATATTTTCCAATACATCACGCCCGATCAGGTCGACCCGGATGCGGTTAAAAAAGTGGTGGTGATGGACGTGAACAAGTGGGAACGCATAGAAGGGCTGGCAAGCCTCAAAAACAGGAATGACCTCGAGGTGGTTGTCTGGGATCACCACATGATTCCAGGCAATATCGAGGCACAGCAGGTCTGCCAGGAAAAAATGGGAGCCACCATCACCTTGATGGTGCGGGAACTGAAAAAAGAGCGCAAAATTATAACCCCGATGCAGGCAACCCTGTTTCTACTCGGGCTGTACGAGGACACCGGGAACCTGACCTTTTCTTCGACCACCGCAGAGGATGCCTATGCGGCGGCATGGCTGCTCGAAAGAAAAGCCGATCTTTCCATTGTGAACACTTTTCTCCGGCCGGCCTACGGCGAGAAACAAAAGCACATTCTGTTTGAAATGCTCAAGTCGGCCAACCGCATCAAACTGAACGGATACAAAATCAGTCTCAGCCGGGTGGAAATCGAGGGACATGTAGACAGCCTGGCCGTCGTGGTGCGGATGTTCCGGGAGATCCTCAATGTGGATGCCGCCTTTGGCATTTTTATCAACACCAGCCGCAAGCATAACATCGTGATCGGTCGCAGCAACGCTTCGACCCTGGACATTGGTTCCATCATGAAGGCGCTTGGGGGCGGAGGACATCCCGGTGCCGGGTCGGCATTGCTGAAATCGGTGAGTCCGGATGCTGTGGAGGAATTGATATTGAGCCTGATTTCCGGCAACCAGATCTCCTCCATCCAGATCAGTGATATTATGTCTTTTCCTGTGGTTACCGTGGGTGCCGACACAACCATGCAAAAAACCGCATCCATATTGCGGGACAAAGGGTGTACCGGTGTTCCCGTTGTGGACAACGATGTACTGGTGGGAATTATTTCCCGCAGAGATTTTCGAAAGATCAGGAAAGAGTCAAATCTCAAGTCACCTGTCAAGGCTTACATGAGTCGTAACCTTGTCACCATAGAACCGGGAAAGAGCCCCATGGAGGCCTCCCGCCTGATGGTCAGGCACGATGTCGGTCGATTGCCCGTCGTCGAAGATGGCCGGGTCATCGGGATCGTCACCCGCTCGGATGCCATGCTGTATTTTTACGATCAGTTGCCCGACTAACAAAAGAATAATTCAAAAATGACGAATTATTCTTTTGTTAGTATATGATCAATTTTGTCTTCGACAAAACTGATCAACTCTTTTATTTTGTTCGAAGAGATACTGCCGATATCCTCAGATAAGTTCTCTACTTTTGCCTCTTCGATATCCGTTATTTTGTTGACCAGGAAAGCGTCCACTTCCCCGTCATCCATCAGCAACCCGCACGCGCCTACGGCGCCGAGGAAAGTTTCCCGCATAAAAATAGGAATAACGATCTTCACCAACCCGGCATCGCACTCTTCCACCACCGCTTTCCCGCTGTTTTTAGCCATGACGGCCAGATTCATATGGGCCACGGCACAGATAAAGCTCTGCCCCTTGTCGGTCGCCTTTATGGCGGGGCACAACTTGTTGACCCAGGCTTTAAATTCCGAAATCCGGATGCCGTCCACGTTAAAGACATTGGAATCCAGATGGAAACGGTCATGTATCTCTTGCTCCAGTTCAACCCATTTTTCAACAGGATAGATGTCAGTCAGCTTCATACGGATTTTCCTCCAGCCATTCTTTTAATTTTTTCAGCCCCTCTTTTGTGCTGATCTTTGGATTGAAACCAAAATCTCTTTTTGCGGCGCTGATGTCAAACCATTGAGCTGCCGACAGTTCATGTGCCAGAAAACGTGTCATTTTAGGTTCGGTTTTCAGCCGCAAAACCTTGTAAATAAATTCGAGCAGTGCTCCGATTACAAATGCCGTTTGCCGGGATATCGATTTTGTTACCGGTGGCTTATTACCCGCTTTTAAAATGTTGTTGATCATTTCCCAAAGGTATACGGGTTCTCCCTGGCTGATAAAATAAATATTACCTGACAGATCGTGTTTTATCTGTAGCGCATCGCCGGCCTGCAGGTGGGCATCGGCGGCATTTTCGATATAGATCGTATCGGCCAGGTTTTTACCGTCACCCACAATCATGATTTTTTTGGCCCGGGCCAGGATGCGGGGGATCAGGTGATTGTCCCCCGGCCCCCATATCAGGTGAGGCCTGAGGATGATGGTTTTCAAACTGCCCCCCGCAGCGGCAACGACCATCTGTTCGGCCCGCGCTTTTGTTTGCTGGTATGCCGTCTGAAATGTCGAAGGGTAGGGTGCAGACGCGTTCACGCCCTGCATTGACCCGGTGCCGTTATAAATGACGCTGGGGGAACTGGTGTGCACCAGATAGGAGACATTGTGTTCTTGGCAGGCGGCGATGATGTTTTGCGTTCCGATGACGTTGGTCTGGTAATATTCCTGAAACGGCCCCCACACCCCGGCTTTGGCTGCGACATGGAAGACCAGGTCCTTATGCCGACATGCATCGGAAACGGTTTTTCTGTCGTTCAGGTCTCCGCAGATCTGCGCCACATGCATACCTTCGAGATCGGTATAGCTGCTCCGGGAAAACGAAGTGACTCGGTCCCCCCGTTCAATCAGCTTTTGGACAATGGCCTTGCCCAGAAAGCCGCCGCCGCCGGTCACCAGCACCCTGCGCGAATGAGTGCTTCCATTTGTTGCTTGGCTATGTTCCACGTGTCAGACGAAACCTCCAAACCCGGGATAAAACACAAATATCCAATAATCAATATCCAATGCCCAATTATCAAGTTCCGACAGGGATTTATCCCTGGATTCCCGCCCCCTTCCTACGAAGGGGCAGGCACGCGGGAATGACGCTAAAGAATGTGTTAAGACTTTTTACTAAAGCATCAAAGTTGATGAATCGCTACGCTCTGCCATGTATAAAAAAGATAGAATTCCTTAACTTAAAACGTAACACATAAATCGTAAAACGATCCCTAAATATATGTTGTGGCGCAGCCACCCACAAAAAGAAGCGCAATTAAATCAGCATTTCTGATTTAATTGAGCTTCTTTTTGGCGTAGCGGACAAGCTCTTCCCGGAAAATCTTGGAGTTGTGCCGAATATCCACCGGAAATGACTTGTGAAACAGGAACGTGTCAATCCCGGCTGTCATGGTGTTGCCTTTGGCCAGCGCCAACAGCTCCGCTACTAGTTTCTTTTTATTTTTCCAGGGGTTTCTTTTTTCCAGCTCGATGCAGATCACCGGCTTTTGATTCCTCGGGGCACCCAGGCCGACCAAAGCACTTCTGAAGACTTCCGGATGGTTGTTGAAGATGGCTTCGCAGGGAATGGTGAACAGCGTGTCTTTGCCGGTAATCACCCGGTGGCTCTTGCGGCCGCAAAACCAGAGGCGGCCTTCGCTGTCAAACCATCCCAGATCCCCCATTCTGTGCCAGAACGTGTTGCCATCCATGATTTTTCCAAGCCGCATATCTTGCGGCCTTTCAAAATATTCACGTGTCACCAGGTCCCCCTGTACGGCAATCTCCCCGATTTCCCCTTCGGGTACCATAAGATCTTGGGACCATTCAGGAATAGGGCCGTCACTGATGTTTATGATTCTGGCCGTTATGCCGTCGATCACCGGCCCCACACAGATGCCAAAGCCCTTTTCAGTCAGTTGCCGGGTTTTCGAAAGCACTTCGGTGCTGCCGATTGCGGCAACCGGCATGGCCTCCGTGGCACCGTAACCCGGATAAATTTGCGCTTTTTCATTGAGCATGGTGCTGAAGCGTTCCAGGATTTCAGGCAAAGCCGGTGCACCGGCGGAGATCACCCGTTTCAGGGAGGGCAGCTTTATATTGTTTTCCAGCCCATAGCGTCCCACGCGATTCAGCAGGGCAGGGCTGGCAAACATGTTGGTCACGCCATGATTGAGCACGGCTTCGATGATGTTGTGAGGATTGACTTTGGCCGGTTTGGTGGGATCCATATCCGGGATGATGGCCGTCATGCCCAGGGCCGGGTCAAAAAGGGCGAACAGCGGAAACGTCGGCAGGTCGACTTCACCGGGCCTGATGTTGAACTGTGAACGAATACTGCGCACCTGCGCATCAAAAATTCCATGGGTATACAACACCCCTTTTGCCGGGCCTGTGCTTCCGGTGGTGAACAAAATGGCCGCTGTTTCGTTCCTTTCGGTTTCGGCCATGGGAAAGGGTTTCCAGGGGGTGTGTCGGATTTCCTGGAAGGTCAACCCGTTCCAGAACAGTTTCCGGCCCACGGTAACGGCAATCTTGACGGTTTTAAAAAACCCGGGGTAGAGCGTTCGCAAAATCTGGGCCGGAGGAATGCCGATGAGCGCAGAAGCCCTGGTTTCACGCAGGCAGTTGAGCATCCGTTTGATACCCATGCCAGGATCCACGACAACCGGGACAGCCCCCATCTTGAAGAGGGCAAAGGTCAGGGCAAAAAATTCCAGGCTGGGTTTTACCATCAGGATGGTGCGCGTCCCCCGGCGGATGCCGGCGGCATGCAGGCCGTGCGCCAGGCAGTCGGTCTCGCGTTCCAGTTGCCGGAAGGTCAGGTGCGTGTAGGCGGTGTTTCCGTTTTTATCACGCCCGGATGGACAGACCACAGCCCTTTTGTAGGGCTGGTCTCGGGCCATTTTTGCCAGGTTGGCAGCCACATTGACCCTGTCAGTATTGGAACTAATAATATCCATATTAAAAATAAAATCTAAGGGTTAAATTGTATTGATTAAAGTGTAAGCTTAAAAATAAGTCCCCTGCGTTTGATATTCAATTATCTAAAAAAGATTTTATTTTAGCGATAACATCCCCGGGTGCATCTTCCAGGACATAGTGGCCGGCTTGGGCAAACGTATGCGTTTGGGCCTCCGGAAAGCGGTTGCGCCACTCTGCCAGATAATCCATGTCAAAAACAAAGTCCTTTTCCCCCCACAAAATCAACATGGGAATCTTTTTGAGCCGGTCCAGGTGTCGGTCCGCGTTTTTGACCATAGCGTAACTTTCATCGTTTGGAAACACCGGAATATCCTGAACAAACTTAAGGGTGGCAATCCGGTTTTTCCAGGAGTTGTAGGGTGCCGTGAGGCCTTTTTTAACATCCTGCGCCAGGCTCCTGGACGCAGCCATGTAAACCGCCGCCCGGGAAAACAGATTGAAACCCAGCACAGCCGGGGTGGCCAGGAAGGTCAGGTGGCGGAGGATCCACAATCGCAGGGGTATTTTCTTGGTGCCCGGCGGCAGAAAAGCCGCTGTGTTTAAAACGACTAATCTTTCTACATTATCAAGATGTTCAAGGGCCCAGGCACAACCGATCATGCCGCCCCAGTCATGCAGGACCAGGGTGATCTTCCGGCGGAGTTGCAGTTTATCTATAAATGTTTTCAGATCGGCGACCCGATTGGACAGGGTGTAGCCATAGCGGTCCGGTGCTGGTTTTTCTGAGAGCCCGCAGCCGATGTGGTCCGGCGCAATCATGCGGTGATTTTCTGAAAACGCCTTGATCAGTTCCCGATAATAAAAAGACCAGGTCGGATTGCCATGGAGCATAACCACCGGATCCCCGGAGCCTTCATCCACGTAATGGTACTGGAACCCGTTTACCTCCATATAATTGGATGCAAAGGGATAGAGGTGTTTGAAGGGTTCGGTATCGATATTGTGTTGATATTTCATGAGAAACCGGTTGCCGTTTTTATGTTATAACGCAACTTTCTGGATTCAGCTGCCGCAAAATGAATAATCCGCCGGCGCTGTTCGAACTCGCCGCAAGGGTTCTTAACATCAGCGCAGGCCATATTGTCAAATAGATATATCCATAGAGTGATCTTGCTTTCATATTGGATCTTCATGTTTCGGCGCTGATGTAAAGAGCCCTAATTGGCTCAAACAGCGAAAATCGCCGGCGGATCACCCATTTCGCTCTTTTCTAATGAAATACACGGATTAAAATGGTAAGCTGTTTGCGGAGCAGACAGCTTACCATTTTAATCCGAGCATCATACAATTCAAGCCACTGCCGATTCCCAGCAGACCGACCCGGTCCCCCGGTTCCAGGAAACCGCGTTCCGCTGCCATGGCGGCGGTAATCGGCAGGGATACCGTCCCGATATTGCCCAGGTGTCGGAAAGTCGTAAAATCCTTGTCTTTGGGGATACCGATGGACCGTAGCAGCGTGTCCTGGTGGGTGGCCCCTACCTGATGGCAGATAATCTTATCCGGCTGATCATCGCCAAACTGCAGTTCGTGCTTGAAAGCCTCAAATGTTCGCACACCCAGGGCCACGCCGTTTTGTAAAACACCCACGGAATCGGTGTTCATGACCTGCAGACCGGAAGCGGGAATGCCGGTGTCCGGGCCCCAGGTGCAGAGGGCATGGTGGGCAAGGTCCGAACGAACAACGCCGCCCAAGAGTCTTGGCCTTGGGTCCGGCGCATCGATCCGGGACAACACAACGGCAACCGCGCCGGAACCGCCCGTGAGCGTGGCCACGGTCTGTTTGAATACATCCATGTTCAGGGATTCGAGAAGCCGGTCGATGGTGATGTCCACAATCTGACGGGACGATTCACAGGAAACCACCAGACCCGCCTCGATGTGGCCCAGTTCGATGGCATCGGCCACCTGGACCATGCCATTCAGGATGCCGAGACAGGCGTTGGATACATCGTACACCAGCGTTGCCGGTCCCAGGCCCAGGCTGTGCGACACGGCACAGGCGGTGGCCGGCTCCAGATTATCACGGCAGACACCGCCGTAGACCAGCATCCGAATCGATTCCAGGGGAAGGCCACAGGCATCGATGGCTTTCCGGCCGGCCCGGATGGCACCCTCGGAAACCGCAAATCCCGGATCCCAGAAACGCCTTTCCTGAATACCGGTCAGGGATTCCAACTGGCCCTTCTTGAAATGCAGGGCGGCATATAAAGGTTCCAGGCGCTTTTCGATGTCGTCCGAGGTAACCACGTTGGGCGGCAGTTCGTAGCCGAAAGCGGCGATTGAGACGTTGTTGTATTGCATGTTAATATTGTTTTAGGTTTTAGGTGTTACGTTTTAAGTTAAGGAATTTATCCTGTCTAATCTCTTTTAGGATATAATTCCCCGCAGATCGCTCCATGAATATTAATCTTACACTAAGCGCAGGAATTTATCCCTGCTAAGCCGTATGCTTAATACCGCAATCATGCGCAAAAATGATGTGATTTCAACAAGCAGCGGACATCCTTATATGACAATTGCCTTATGCCACGTAAAACCTAAAACGTAAAACGTAAAACACTTTTTTTTATTTATCTTTAACCAACCTCAAACCAAAGTTTTCCATCTTATAGATCACCAGCCCGTCCACACGCAACAGCCCATCGCAAAAAATGGTCGGTTCGGGTTCATCTTCGAGCCGGGTAATGACGGCCTCCACCTGTACGATGCTGTTGCCGGGCAGTATCTGGCCCCTGTAGGTCCATGCGTGCTCACGGCCGCAGACAAGCGACCACCGGTAGCCATGAAAATCTTTCCATCGATGCAGGGCAACGTATTTGAGCAGCTGGTACATGGATTCCAGGCCCAGGGAACCCGGGCAGACCGGATCCTGAAAAAAATGGGCTTTAAAGAACCATTCCTGCGGGTCAATGGCCTTGGTGGCCCGGATCATACCCAAACCTTGCGGTCCGCCCTGGGGTTGAAATGTATCGATACGGTCGAGCATAAGCAGAGCTCTGGCGGGCATACGCAGGGCTTTGGCCGGCAGGGCCATATTTAAGGCGTCGTAATTTTTTGAATCATCGGGTGTCAGGGGCGGATACGCCTCCAATATTTCGCTCAGCCCGTTATTCAGTTTTTGCGCATCCGCCTCCTGATGGCAAGGCGGGAGGTCATTGTCCCGTATGCCGACCTGGGCGGCCAGTGCTTCTATGGTGAAAAACCCAAAATTGGTTTTGCCCTGGTAGACGGGCGTGCCGCCTTGCAGCACCTGAAACTCAAAGGCCTCGATGAGCATGTCGCTCACCTCGGACACCTGCAAAAGGCGGGAGCGCACGGTCAGGGTGCCGCCTCCGGGATAGATATCCTGCAAGATTTCAGCATTGCCGTCCAAATTCCTGAATCTCAGGTCCTTGTCACTCCTGAGAGCGGATCCCATGTAGGCAGCCAGCCACCCACAGGGCTGCAGCGCGACTTCATTCAGGATGCAGTAAGGCAGCTGGGCAATGCGGTTGGCTTTGAAATACCAGGCATCCGGATCGATGTCCATCTCTGTGGTTACCCAGCCGCCGGGTTTAAGGGTCCAGGCCGGCGGTTCAATGGAAATCACCCGGTCCATGCAAAGATACGGCGGGCGGGGAAGTCTGGCGATAAAACGGTCCCGATCAAAAGGCCGGTACGCATCGCCGAAAACTCTGGAGGGCCGGCCCGCAGCAAATTCTTCCAGCATGCTGCGCGTAAACGGTGGTGTCGGCTGCCGGGGAACATTTTTTCGCGGCTGAAGGTTCGCGGCCCGGGTCGTGCCGGTTCTTTTTTTCTGCCAGAAGCGCTCAATGTCATCCTGGCTGACATGGCTCAGTTTCAAACCGATGTCTTTAAAATGCACTATTTTACTGCCGTCGGCGTACATGCCGGCATCGGCGATGGCAAACGGTTCCGGGGCATAACCCAGTTTTTTGATCTCGATCTCATAAATCACCTGCCGGGTGTCGGGGGTGACCGGTCCCCGGCACCTGAGCACACTTTCGATGTGGGCCACCGGTTCGTAGCAGGCTTCAGGTATATCCGTAACCCAGCCTATGCGCTGCAGAAAAATCCTCAGCGTGTGCGCACAGCACTCATACATGAGGGTTCCGGGCATGACCATATCGTCGACAAAGTGGCAGGTCAGAAACCAGTCGTCCGGGTGTATGTCCGCCTCGGCCCGTATCAGGCCGGCCTTATATTGACCGCCATGCGGATCCAGAACCTGAATGCGATCGATGAGACGCATGCGGCCGCCGGGCAATCTCAGCGCCTCCGGCAGATGAACCCCCGTATACAATTCCCCGAAACAGGCGGCCAGGTCCCCCCGGCGCAACGCATCAACGTCCGCATCCGCATAGGTTTCGCGCGAAACGGGCACAAGATGTTCGTATGTTTTTTCAAGCGGAATTTCATCCGGGGCCGATATTTCTTTCGGGGTCTGGCCGTCAGCCAAATCGACGATACCGCCGGAGTTGATGACTTCGTCTTCGGTAAAAAAACCGGCACACCCGTTTTTCATGCTGATCAGAAGCTCCCGGTTGATAAATCCCTTAAAATTGAAAAAAAACAGATGGGTGTCGCCCTGGCGGATAAATTTTTCGATTTCAATGTGGTATTGAATGGTGTCGCCGGGAAGGGGCAGGCCCCGGTGAAAGGTTACCGTGGCATCCAAAAGACGATAGGCCCTTGAACCTTGAACCACGTGGTCGATGCCCAGGTAGGAACTAAGGAAGAGATCGGCCTGGCCGGCCTCCACGGATATGCATACCGGGGCACGGTTTCCATCAAGGTACCAGGCGTCGGGCAGCACGTCATGTTCGGTAACGATCTTTCCGCGACCGAGCGTGCGTTTTTCACCCTCGATGGAGACGATTCGATCGACCAGCATCAAGGGTTCATCCGGCAGACGGACCCGCACAGGATAGGTGTCGACAATGTTGAAATCCGGACCCAGCACCCTGGCCACGGACCCCACGGCAAACTCCATGCACGCCTCCCGGGAAAATAGCGGTATGGGGCCGTCCCGGGGCGGTTGTTTAGCGGACATATTGTTGGGGAGTGACGCGTCCGGATCTGACAGACCGGATTGCAGCAGTTCGGTCTGCCATGCAAAGGTTTCGGCATAAGTCCGGGTCAGGTCATGGGAAAACTGCAGAAACTGATCATGCGCATCGGCTGTCCGGCGCACATTGGCATCGAACGTTTTCAGCAGATCAGCCCCGAAAGCAGGGTTTGACGGAATCGTTTCCGGCTCCGGCCGTCGAACCGGTTCCGCTGTCATTATCCTGGGAGCCGATTGTTTCCGGCCTGTGGATACTGTGATCATCTGCCCGGCCCCGGCATTTTCCTTCTCAGGAGCCTTGCCCGGTTCTCTCAGCATATGTTCCAGAAGTTCAGGTGGATAGGACAAATCCCCGTACAGGTTTTCAAGATCGACCGGTATTCTCTCGGCAATCAGGCGGCCCAGGCATTTCAAAAAGGCGTAGCCTTCATCCTGGCTGCGGTCGCCGGTGGACACGGCTGCATGCGGGTGGTTTTTAAGGATTGTGCCGATCATGCGGGTGCAGGATGAATGCGGCCCCATTTCGACGAATATGCGTACACCGTCCGCATAGGCCTGCTTTATGGTACGGGTGAAATCAAACCCTTGGATGGCCTGTGCCAGAATAGAATCAGCGGCATTTTGTGACGAAAGTGGGTAGGACTTGCCCCAGGCACAGCTGTAGTATGTCATGCCGGCGGGCGCTTCCGTGGGCAGTTCGTGCAGGGCCCGGTAAGCTTCGGCAACCGGTTTGGCCGCATCACAGTGAACGCTGACCACGCCTTCGAGATAAACGGCTTCGCATCCCAGGGTTTTGATGACCGTATTAAGCTGCTGGGCTTCGCCGCCGACGACACATTCAAAGGGGGTGTTGACGATCAGAAGGCGGGTGTGGGCATGCGCCGCCACAACCGGGGTTACCTTTCCGGCGGGCATGTTGACAACCGCGGCTTTCCAGTTGAAAGGCACGTCTAAAGGGATGTTCCAGGCCCGCTTGAGACTGTTGCAGGGACCGGTGAGCTCGCTTCTAAAAAGATCGGATTCGAGCATGCGCGCCAGCATGGTTTCCCGGTCTCTCCAGGCATGTGAAGCAAAAAGGCCCGCGGACTCGCCCAGACTGTAGCCCACAATCGCGGAGGGGTGAATGTTGAAGTGCTTGACCAGTTCATACATCAAACTGCCGTGCATGACCTGTCCGAATATGGTGCTCAAGGGGTCGGCCGGAATCGTATGCGTGGCGAACCGGGTCTTCAAATAATCCGCGTCAGCATCCATTTGCCTTATGATTTCAGGCCACTGGTTGGCAATGTCGCGCCCCATACCCCGGTAATGGTTGCCGGAACCCGGGAATACGGCCGCTACAATTCCATCCGATCCAAGGGGTTCGGGGGTGTGGCTGATGGACGGGTGGCCGCCGGGTCGGGGACAGTTCCCGTCTTCGATGGTCTGTTTTGCAAGCTGAATGAGCCGGTCCAGGTCGTCGGATGGTTTTACGGTGATGGAAAGGGCCATTTTTTTGTGCGGACGCCGGCTTTTGCGATGATACCATTTATATGCCGCCAACTCCAGGGGGTCGGCTGAGGCAGCATGTTTTTTGATGTGCCGCCGTAATTCATCAAGCGTTCGCGAGAGCTGTCGGGGTGTGTCTTCCTCCACCACGAACAGACCATAAGGACGCAAACCCAACGGCCGCAGGAATTCCCTTGGATTGCCCGGCGCCTGCTGAGGGGTCTGCCGGTCGTTTTCCAGCGACTCCAACAGGAGATGCGCACAGGTTCCGTCGGACGACATGGCCCCCACACATGCTCTGCGCGGTCCGTCGGCCGGGTCTCTGAGCCAGTGGTGGGGCGATTGGGGCAGATAAAACCGGTCCGGATTCCACGTATCGGCGGCCGGTTCGTTAAAATTTGCCAGGGGCGGCACCCGTTGATGGTAGATGCTCATGCAGGCCTTGACAACCGAAGCGAGGCCGGCAGCAGCCCCGCTGTGACCCATGTTCGCCTTGGCCGCCCCGATGGCGCAGGGTTGCCCGGGATTATTGAAAAAGGTGTGCAGGGCGTTTGCCTCCAGGGTGTCTTCCACAGGGTTGCCACTGCCGTGGGTCTCCATCAACTGGATGGATTCAGGCGATACATCGGCATCCTGAAAGCATCTTGCGAGCGATTTTGTGTAGGCCTCCGTTAAAACCGGTGCGTTGATTCCTCCGCCGGAAGCGCTTCCGGCACCCCTGATAACTGCATAGATCCGGTGGCCCTCTTTTTGGGCTTGATCGAGCCGTTTCAGTACAAGGGCGGCGGCACCTTCGCCCGGAAGGGTTCCGGCAGCCTTGCCATCAAAAGAAAGCACTCTGTCGGCATTGCTGAAAGCGTTGGCCCCATCGCGCAGCACCAGGTTGCGGATGTCTCCGCTAAAATCCACAGCACCAACCAGGACGGTGTCCATCTCGTGTTGCCTGAGATTGTGCATGGCCAGTTCCAGGGCTTTTATCCCGGAGGTCTCTTCCGCAGAGATAGCGATGCCGGGAGCCCCGAACAGGAAAGCCTTGGCCACACGGCTGGCGATAATTCCGGTCAGAGCGCCCTGGGTCCGGTTGCTGGTAAGGGGCGGCCCCATGGCTTTCTGAAGATGTTCCCGCCAGGCCTGGATGTCTTTTTGTCCAAGCTTGAGGCCGTAACGTTGGTTCCAGGTGTTCACTTTTTCGTTCAGCATCCAGCGCAGGTGGAAGTCGGTGGCCTCGTAATCGAAATCGATGCCGATCACCACGCCCGTGTTCAATCGTTTTTCCCGCAGGGGCAGGCCGGCGTCCTGCATGGCCGCGGCAGCCGTTTTCAACATCAGCAGGTGCTGGGGAATAATGTCCGGTATCTCGTTGGGCGGGATATTGAATTCTCCGATATCCCATTGAAATTCATCGATGTATGCACCGGGCAGGTCTCTGGATCCCAGCAGGTTGGCAGCGATGTTTTCAGCACCGCGCCAGCGCCGTTCGGGACGTGGGCGCACAACGGATAAACCATTAAAAATGGCTTCATGAAAGGCCCGCAACGATTTTAAACGCCCAAAACATGCACCCATGCCGACGATGGCAATCGGGGGCTTTTCTTCGGGTTCTCCAACCCGGATATCCGCCGGTTTTTTTGACGTTTCCGTGGTATCCGGCTGAACCGGAAAATCGTGCGGCGGGCTGGTTGCAACGGCCTTGTATTCCTGCAGTAAAAGATGGGCATTGATACCGCCGAATCCAAACGCGCTGACCCCTGCTTGACGCGGTCTTTCAGGGCTTTTGCGTTTCCATTTTTCAGCAGTGGCCGGCACCCTGAAAGGACTTTCGCGCAGTGGGCTGCCGGAAGGGGGCTCCTTAAAATTGAGCGTCGGCGGGATCGTTCTGTTCTGCATGGCCAGAACGGTTTTTATCACGCCGGCGGCCCCGGCCGCGGTGAGAAGATGGCCGATCATGGACTTGACCGACCCGATGGCGCACTGTTCCTCGGACCAGCTGGTTTGTGCCCACAGATCCACAAGGCTTTGGATTTCGGTCTGGTCGCCCAGGGGTGTGCCGGCACCGTGGCACTCGATAAAATCGACTTCGTCAGGCTTCCAGCCGGCCTGGCGATAGGCCGTCTGCATGGCCCGCACCTGGCCTTCGCTGGCCGGGGCCAGCAGGCTCCCACCAACGTCATTGGAGAGTCCGATGCCCTTGATGACGGCATGAATGGTGTCGCTGTCACGAAGTGCGTCATCCAGGCGCTTGAGTACGAAAATCCCGGCGCCTTCGCCGACCACGAGACCGTCGGCCGTTTTGTCA
>Ga0164313_10002037_pt1 | contig 18141 bp, 12 predicted proteins | sample GuaBasSedimGuay4_FD_113735 | JGI IMG/M metagenome (GOLD analysis project Ga0164313, IMG submission 113735) | Subseafloor sediment microbial communities from Guaymas Basin, Gulf of California, Mexico - Guay4, Core 4569-4, 0-3 cm | ecosystem: Environmental > Aquatic > Marine > Hydrothermal vents...
ATTCAGGCAGTCAAACAGACCTGAATATTCGGGGCGCATTTTTACATATGGCCGCCGATGCGCTGGTATCTTTGGGCGTTGTGATATCCGGTGCGCTCTATCTTCAATGGCAATGGAACTGGCTGGACCCAGTGGTGAGTTTAATCATCGTTGTGGTGGTGGTGATAAGCACCTGGTCGCTGTTCTATAAGTCTCTGCACCTGTTGTTTGATGGTGTGCCGGACAATATAGACTCAACTGCGGTCAAACAACTGCTTGCTGATATTCCCAATGTAATTAGCGTGCATGATCTCCATATCTGGGCCATATCCACAACCCAAAATGCCTTAAGTGCTCACGTCGTAATAGCCGATGGCGAATTAGACCGTGATCATCTTTTGGAACAGATTAGCAAACAACTTCAACAGCAGGAAAACCTGAACCACATTACCGTGCAGGTAGAGTCTGAAGACGCTGCTGAAAATTGTTTACTAATGAACTGTATAAAACCTGCCAACTGAAGTGGTCGTGCTAACCCGCACAACAGGATAATTGCGTAACATCTTTGGCAAAAGTTTGCGCGCAGAGTTTTAAGCCCTCTACCATGGTCAGGTAAGGAAAGAGCTGGTCGGCGAGGTCTTCAACCGTCATTCGATTGCGGATTGCGAGCGCGGCGCTTTGTATTATTTCCCCGCCTTCATGCGCGACGACCTGCGCACCCAGGAGCCGATGGCTGTCGGCATCAACCACTAGCTTTATGAAGCCAGTGGTATCGAAATTAGCCAACGCCCTGGGCAGGTGTTCAAGCGCCAGCAGCCGATTGTCAGTTTCAATTTTGTTTGCTTTTGCCTGTTCCTCACTGAGCCCAACGGTCGCAACCTGCGGATCGGTAAAGATTACCGCGGGCATCGCCGAAAGATTTATCTCGGCATCTCCGCCGGTCATATTGACCGCTGCCCGGGTTCCCGACGCTGCCGCAACATAAACGAACTGCGGCAGCGTCGTACAATCACCGCCGGCATAAATGCCTGAAACACTGGTTTGCAAATGGTCATCTACAATGATTGAACCATCGTGCTCAAGCTCTACACCGATACTATGCAGATTCAGATCATCCGTATTGGCCTGACGGCCTGTGGCTATTAATAGCCGATCTCCCTCCAGCTTTCCTGACGAGGTTTCCAGCAAAAATTTATCCTGGCTATACTGGACATTACTAGCCTGTGTATTTTCTAAAACATGAATTCCCTCGTCTTCAAAGGCTCGTTTCAATTCCTGGCCCAGCAATGGATCTTCGCGATATAACAACGAGTGGCGAGCCAGAATTGTTACTTTGCAGCCAAGCCGGCGAAACGCCTGCGCAAGTTCGACCGCCACCACGGAGGATCCTATTACCAGCAAGTGTTCGGGTAGCTGTTCGGAAAACAGTGCCTCGGTCGAGGTCCAGTAAGGCGTGCCGGACAATCCTTCGATGGGTGGGATTGTTGGTTTTGATCCTGTTGAAATAAAAAAGCGATCAGCCTTAATTTCGATCTGCCGGCCATCGCTATCCTTAACCATCAGGGTTGAGCTGTTTTTAAAGCTTGCCTGGCCGCGAACCAAATTTATATCAGGATTACCTTCAAGAATATTCTCGTATTTTGCGGCGCGTAGTTCATCCACTCGCGAAGCCTGTTGTCGCACCAGCATGGAATAATTGATTTTTGGTTCATGATTTGCCAATCCCTGGAAAGGGCTGGAGCGCTGTTGCTGGGCCAGTTGCGCCGCTCTTATCATAATCTTCGAGGGCACACAGCCGACATTGACGCAGGTGCCGCCAATCACGTCGGATTGCTCGATCAGGGTCACACTGGCGCCATTTTCCGCTGCTTTGATAGCGCAGGCAAAGGCAGCCGAGCCACTGCCAATGATAGCAACATGAATCACGGAGTTATCTGCTGACTATTTGATTTAGCGGAAGCACTATGGTCAGGCGCCTCAACAGGAGTTTTACAATGTCGATTGGCCGGCCAGAAAATGTCCCAGATAGAAACAACCACCATAAGACCCAGAGCCGCATAAATAACATCGGATCTCCAAGGGGTCATAAACCAGAAATTAAGTACGAGCAGTATCGTGATTGGGCCGATGACACCGAGTAAGCTTCTATACCATTGTCGATGATGCAAATAGCCCAGTAAATTTACCAGCAGCGTGAGTATGGCTGCCGCGGGTAGAATTTTGGTCAGCAAGAACCCTTCCCATTGAGCTAGAAAGCCAAGACCGATTGCGGCACCGAGACTGGCAATTGCTGGAAAACAAAATGAACAGCCCATCGCGGCTGTTACCGCGCCAAGCGAGCCGGTTTTGTCACCCAGTCGAGTGAATAGATTAAGTACTTTGGTCATCGTAAATTCCAAATATTCAGATAGATCAAAGTATAGGTGCCGTACCTTAGTACGGAGTCAAGCGGGAAACTAGGTATTTCTGCGCGGTAACAGGGCGTCGATAATTGGGCAATGCGCTTTATTGACCCTGGCGTTGCATTGCTTCACCAGGTCTGCCAATACAGTTTCGAGCCGTTGCAGATCTTTAATTTTTAATTGGACATCTCCAAGTTTCGCCTCTGCCAGAGACTGGATTTCAGAACAGTGACCATCTGCGAGAGATATTAAGTTTTTGACTTCATCGAGCTGAAAACCCAGACCCTGGGCTTTCTTAATGAAGAGTATCCTGTCGAGAATTGCTTCATCATAGCGCCGATAACCAGTTTTTGGCTTGACGGGCTGATCGATTAAACCACGCCTTTCATAATAGCGAATCGTTTCGACATTGACCCCGGCGTTTGAGGCGAGATTACCAATTGTCATATTCATTACAAAGCCCTGGCGGTAGCGAGGATTATTTGCGCCGCTGAAGGAATTGATATTTCCCTATCAGCCCTACGACTACAACTCGATTTCGGATCACTGATTAGAGCAATTGTTTCAGAAATTGTAAACAATTGCTCTCAATCTCGATTTTACGCATACTCTCTGACCCGAATTTACGCATAGAGTTAACCGTGGTCTCCAGAAGACAGCTAATCCTTGGCAGGTTATCGGACAACCAGGCGGAATTTCAACCCACCCTCTTCCAGTCTCGAAAATAAAGCAGGCAGCAGGCCATAGAAACCTGTACACTACGCCGCCCTTCGACGCCGGCCCAGGTTTTGCCCGTCAATGGCTATCGGCCAACACCGATCAGGCCCTGAATTTCCAGGGGTTTCGCATACCAGGTACAACAGATGACAACCAGCACGGTTACCGCGTTTAATCAGCTAGCACTGAGTAAACCTGTCTTTAAAGCGCTCGATGATGTCGGTTATGAAACGCCGTCACCAATTCAGGCACAAACCATTCCGCTCATGCTGGCAGGCAAAGACCTGGTTGGCCAGGCGCAGACCGGTACCGGTAAAACCGCTGCATTTGCCCTGCCCATATTAACTAATCTCGATTTAAAGCAAAAAGACCCGCAGGTGCTGGTGCTCGCGCCTACACGCGAACTGGCGATTCAGGTCGCAGAGGCATTTCAAAAATATGCTAAGCATATTAAGGGTTTCCACGTATTGCCGATTTACGGTGGTCAGGATTTCAGCACCCAGATCCGGGCCCTGCAACGCGGCGTTCATGTCGCTGTCGGCACACCGGGACGCGTGATGGATCATATCCGGCGCGGCAATCTAAAGCTGGGGGGTATAAGCACATTAGTACTCGATGAGGGCGACGAAATGTTGCGCATGGGATTCATCGACGATGTCGAATGGATACTGGAACAAATCCCGAAAAAAAGGCAGATCGCCCTGTTCTCGGCAACCATGCCGCAACAAATTCGGCGGATTGCGACCCGCTATTTAAATGAGCCTACAGAAGTTACGATTAAGCTCAAAACCGTCACGGCCGATACTATCCGGCAACGTTTCTGGCCGGTCGGCGGCGGCCAGAAACTGGATGCCCTGACCCGCATTCTCGAATCAGAACCATTCGAAGCGATGATAGTTTTCGTGCGAACCAAGACCGCGACCGTCGAATTGTCGGAAAAGCTCGAGGCTCGCGGTTATGCCTCGGCACCCATTAATGGTGACATTGCCCAAAACCAGCGCGAACGCACCATACAACAACTGAAAAAGGGAACCCTGGATATTCTGGTTGCCACCGATGTTGCCGCACGCGGTCTCGACGTCGAACGAATTAGCCACGTGATCAATTACGATATTCCCTATGACACCGAAGCCTACATCCATCGCATAGGCCGGACCGGTCGTGCAGGACGACATGGCGATGCTATTTTATTTGTCGCACCGCGCGAAAAACGCATGCTGCACGCACTTGAGAAAGCGACCAAAAGCTCGATCGAAATCATGCAGCCGCCGTCAACCGAGACGATTAACGAGCGGCGCATCGCCCGCTTCAAGCAGCGCATTACCGATACATTGGCGAACAATGAACCGGGATTATTTGCTGACCTGATCGATCAGTATCACCAGGAACACAAGGTGCCGGTACTGGAAATCGCTTCGGCGCTGGCACAATTACTACAGGGAGATACACCGCTATTATTCCAGGCCGGGCCGGCACCCGACGCTAAGGCAAAATGGGATAGAGAAGACCGTTCCCGTGGTAACAAGCAACCAGCTAAAACAAGGGATCGCGCCGCCAGAAAAGACACCCCCCCGGAAAAGGGCATGCAGCGTTACCGAATCGAGGTTGGCTATAAACACGAGGTCAAGCCCGGCAACATCGTCGGCGCCATCGCCAATGAGGCGGGTATAGATAGTCAGTATATTGGCCGTATCAACATCCATGACGATTTCAGCCTGGTCGACCTGCCCGAGGATATGCCGAAAGCATTATTCAAGAGCCTGAAAAACGTCTGGGTGGTGGGCCAACAGTTACAGATTTCACTTCATACCGGCAGATCCAAAGCCAAATCTAACGATCAGGGCGCTGACGACAGAAGACAAGATCACAGTAAAGTCGGTAAAAAACCTAAAAAGAAAAAACTTAAAGTAAGGGCAAAAAAGCCATCGCCTAAATCCAGCGCGAAGAAATAAAGCCACTCGTCGTCCCGGACCCCGATCCGGGACCCATTAAAAATGAAGCCGGTATTTAAATATTTAGAAATTTTATCAATGGATTCCGGCTAAAAACATGCCGGAATGACGTTCTATCTCATCACATGATTTTTATACAGGACCAATAAAATTTAAATCCAAAAACTGACCCATGGCAGGGTTTTATTTGATATATTTACAAGGTTAAACTTCAGGCAAAAAAAACCCACCCGCCCTTTCGGACTGGTGGGTAATAATAAGTCAAAACCTGAGGAGGAGGAGGGGGTTTTAACTTCTAGCCCAATTGTGTGGGCCATGTTGTAATAATAGACCCGAGACTGTTACAAAAACAGTTACAATTATCACGAAAACTATACGATACAGTTAGCTTATTCCATGACAGTTTCCGTACAAAACAGGGCCGATTCTTTCAAATACGACCAGGTATCGCGTTACATCACCGAACTAGTCGAAAAAGGCGAACTGAAACCGGGCGACAAGGCGCCTTCCCTGCGCAAACTCAGTAAGGAACTCGGCGTCAGTATTTCCACCATATCCCAGTCTTACCTGAGTCTCGAGGACCAGGGCGTATTAACGGCGAAGCCGCAATCGGGGTTTTTCGTTAATTCGATGGCCAGTCAGATCAACAGTCTGCCAAAAACTGCCACTGTTACCAGTCAACCACGCAAGGTTCGTTTTGGTGAATTGTTTGAACAGATATTTGCTATTGCCAACAATCCCCGAATTGTTCCATTTGGTGAAGCCAAGGCATCGATGGCATTCATGCCGGTTAAATCGCTGACACGAACCACGCGCAGCATTATTAGCCGCCATCCGCAAAAGTGCATGGACTACTGTTTTCCGCCCGGTGATCGCCGGCTGCGGGAACAAATCGTCGAACAGTATGCGCAAATTAACACGCGTGTTTCCGCCGACGATGTGATTATCACTTCCGGCGCCACCGAGGCCCTGTCCTTGAGCCTGCAAACCGTTGCCAAGCGCGGGGACATTATCGCGGTCGAATCACCCACCTACTTCGCGGTGTTACGCCTGATCGAAAAAATGGGCATGCTGGCGCTGGAAATTGATACCGATCCGCAAACCGGCATGGAGCTGGAGGCACTGGGAGAAGCCTTCGATACAATGGATATCAAGGCGGTGCTAGCCTCGCCTAATTTCAGTAATCCGCTCGGATGCCTGATGCCTGAAGAAAACAAACGCGAACTGGTGAATATGCTCGCCGAGCGCGATGTACCTTTAATCGAAGATGACGTCTTCGGCAGTGTCTATTTTACTGAGAAACGGCCTCGTACCGCAAAATCCTACGACCTCAACAACCTGGTACTCAGCTGCTCTTCATTTTCCAAGTCACTCGCACCCGGGTTTCGAGTGGGTTGGGTGCTGGCGGGAAAATACAGGGACAAGATCATCGAGTTGAAACAGGCCACATTTTCGGCGACAGCATCGCTCAACCAGATGGCGATGGCTGAGTTTCTCGCAAGCGGCGAGTACGATCGGCATCTGGTCCGATTTCGCAAGGCAATGCACGACCAGGTCGAAAAAGGCCGCTTCATGATCGCGAAAAGCTTTCCCGAAGGCACCTGCATCTCCAATCCCCAGGGCGGCAATGTACTCTGGGTAGAAATGCCGGATGGCTGCGACAGTATCGAAGTTTTTAACCGCGCACTGCAGAAAAACATTGGCGTCACCCCCGGTCTGCTGTTTTCAGCGACGCGGAGATTCAGGAATTACCTGCGTATCAACTGTGGTTTTCCGTGGGATGAAACCAACCAGCAAGCGATCGCTATTCTTGGTAAGATTGTCTCGGACGTGCTTGCAGAATCAAAAAATTAAGCATACTGTAAGAACTTAAGGAAACGGATTTCTATATGACACAGAACTACCCCAACAATTATCATGCCTGAGCCTTCCGATCGGGATTCATCAAGCCAGGCACTCGAACTACTAAAATCCAGGTACGGATTCGATCAGTTCCGCTTTCAACAGGCCGACATCGTGCAAACATTAGTCGATGGCGGTGATGCCCTGGTGTTAATGCCAACGGGAGGCGGTAAATCGGTTTGTTACCAGATTCCAGCGATGATTCGCGACGGCGTCGGTATCGTCATATCGCCCCTGATCGCATTGATGCAGGACCAGGTGAGTGCATTGAATACGATGGGTATTCGCGCTGCCTATATCAACTCCACACAGTCCATTTCCGTACGCCGCGAAGTCGAGCAAAAAATGCTCAACGGGGAACTTGACCTGGTTTATGTTGCGCCGGAACGTCTTAACACATCCGAGTTTATCCAGTTACTTGAGCGTACCACTATCGCCCTGTTCGCAATCGACGAGGCTCATTGCGTATCTCAATGGGGCCACGACTTTCGCAGCGACTACCTGCAGTTACAGTTCCTGCATGAAGCCTTTCCACAGGTACCCAGGATCGCTTTAACCGCAACCGCTGACAAACGAACCCGTGAGGAAATAGTACAACAACTCAATTTGCAGGACGCACGCGTATTCATCCATAGTTTTGACCGTCCCAATATATTTTATCGGCTCAGTGAAGGTGCGAACAACCGTGACAGGCTTTGGCAATTTCTTCAGGCTAATCACACACACGACGCTGGTATCGTCTACTGCCTGTCGCGTAAACAGGTTGAAACAGTGGCCGCATGGCTATCCCAGAAAGGCCGCACCGCCCTGCCCTACCATGCCGGGCTGGATGCCGAACAGCGGGCTTTAAACCAGCATCGTTTTCTGGCCGAGGATGGCGTAATTATTGTCGCTACGATTGCCTTTGGGATGGGTATAGACAAACCCGACGTGCGCTTTGTGGCGCATTTAACCCTGCCCAAAACGATCGAAGCTTATTACCAGGAAACCGGTCGCGCCGGGCGCGACGGCCAGCCCGCTAATGCCTGGCTCGCCTATGGGCTGCAGGATGTTATGCGCCTGCGTCAAATGAACCAGCAAAGCGAAGCCAACGAGACCTTTAAACGTAGTCTGCATCAAAAACTCGAGGCAATGCTGGGGCTCTGCGAACAAATTACCTGCCGGCGTCAAACCTTGCTTGCCTATTTCGGCGAATCTCTGCCGCAACCCTGTGGTCATTGTGACAACTGTATCGAACCGCCGCCCACCTGGGATGCGACCGAGGCGGCACGCAAAGCGCTATCCTGTGTATTTCGTACCGGCCAAAGATTCGGGGTTAACTACGTTATCGACGTACTGACGGGTAAACCCCATGACCGCATTCTGCGCAACCATCACGACCAAATCAGTACCTGGAATATCGGTAACGACCTCTCGGTCAATCAGTGGCGTAGCCTGTTCCGGCAACTGCTGGTTTACGCTTACCTGGAATCTGATATCGACCAGTATGGCGGTCTAAAACTAACCGCGCGCGCTAAACCGCTATTACGCGGTGAGGAGACCCTGATGTTGCGCGAGGTTGCCGTGGTGCAGAAAAAATCTCGCGCAACTAAGAGCAAAGTAAATCTCGAAGTAGCCGATCAACCACTATTCGAGGCACTACGCGCCTTGCGCAAAACCCTGGCCGATGAGAATAGCGTGCCGCCTTTCGTAATTTTTCATGACAGGACATTACTCGAAATGGTCGCCGAGCAACCCCAAACCCTGTCGGAAATGGCCGAAATCAGTGGCGTTGGCGAGCAAAAGCTGGAACGATTCGGTGAGGTTTTTTTATCTGCAATCGAGACACATCAAGCGGAATTACCCCAGCCAGCCCCGGAGGAAGCTTAAGCCCGCATATTGCATGAAGGCTAGCCCTCAATTTCTTCACTTAACAACATCCATTCCTCTTCCTTTTGCATTAGTTCCTGTTTGACCACAGCTTGCTCTGCCAGTGTTGTTGAAAGCCGATCTTTATGCTCTGACTGGTAGATCCCGGCCTCACTCAAGAGTGAATCCATCTCTGTTTTTCGTCTTGTTAACTTTTCTATTTCGCTTTCTAGCAATTTTAGCCGATTGAGTTGGGGTTGCAGTAAGCGCCGGGCCGCGGCTTCCTGTCGCTTTTGTTTCTTACTGCTCTTGCCGCGCTGCGGCACAAATTCACTAATGTCAGCCTGGCGCTGTTTTCGGATTGCGAGCCATTTTGGATAGGCATCGATATCCGCATCGAAACGCTGCACTTTTCCATCGTCGATCAACCATAAATCATCGCAGACCGTGCGCAGCAAATGACGATCATGCGACACCAGGATGACGCTGCCCTCGAATTCCTGCAGGGCCTGGTTGAGTGCCAGCCTCATTTCCAGATCGAGGTGATTGGTGGGCTCGTCCAGCAATATCAGGTTTGGCTTTTGCCAGATTAACAAGGCCAGCACGAGTCGAGCTTTTTCGCCGCCAGAGTAATGTCCGACCCTTTGCATCACTTTGTCATTGCGGAAATTAAATCCGCCGAGGTAAGTTCGTATTTCGCGTTCGCTGAGCTTTGCATCCAGCCGTTGCAAGGTCAGTAATGCATTAACCTCCATATCTAACTGTTCAAGCTGGTGCTGGGCGAAATAGCCTACTTTTAAATCTTTGGATTTAGCTATCTCGCCACCTTTCGCCTCTATTTCACCGGCAAGTAACTTAATAAAAGTCGACTTGCCGGCACCGTTAAGCCCAAGTAATCCGATTCTCTCGCCGGGTATCAGGGAAAAATCAATACCGCTTAATACTGTCGTCTCACCATAACCCGCTACCACTTTATCCAGTCGTATCAATGAACTTGGCATCGCTCGTGGAATTTTAAATTGAAAGTGAAAAGGCGAATCAACGTGAGCAGGGCCAATCAGTTGCATTCTTTCCAACGCCTTAATGCGACTCTGCGCCTGTCGGGCTTTGGACGCCTTGGCCCTGAATCGATCGATAAAATGTTGCATGTGGGCAATCGACTTTTGCTGCTTGGTATAGTTGGCCTGTTGCTGCGCCAGCCTCTCGGCGCGGGTAACTTCAAAAGCAGAGTAATTGCCTGTGTACAAATCAATTTTTTGTCGTTCGACATGCGCGATATGATCAATCACAGAATCGAGAAAGTCCCTGTCATGCGAAATTAACAATAGTGTTCCCTGGTATTGCCGGAGCCACTGCTCAAGCCAGATCACCGCATCCAGGTCCAGGTGGTTAGTCGGCTCATCGAGCAGTAATAAATCGGATCGGCACATCAGGGCGCGGGCAAGATTCAGACGCATTACCCAACCACCGGAGAACTGCTGCAACGGGTTTTCCATTTCATTGTCTTCAAAACCTAAACCAGACATGAGCCGGGCGGCGCGGCTGTAAGCCTGGTAGCCGTCAATTTCTTCGAGTCGACCATGGCAGGCGGCTATCAGGTTTGCATCCGCGGCGGCCTCGCCCTCGGCCAACCTTGCCTGTACCTGGCGCAACTCGAGATCGCCATCGATAACAAAATTAATCGCGGCCTGCCGGGTTAATTGGGTTTCCTGGGCAACATGCGCGGTCACCCAGTCATCGGGCATGCTGAAATCACCCTGGTCGGTTGAAATTTCTTTCAGTATCAGGGAAAACAGGGATGATTTTCCCGCACCATTACCGCCCGTGAGGCCAATTTTTTGTCCCGGGTGCACCGAGAAAGATACTCCCTCGAATAACAGGGTTGCCCCTCTACGCAGGGCGAGATTAGTGAATTTCAACATAAGTTTAACTGGCTCTAACAGAGTCGCCATTCCGGCATGTTTTTAGCCGGAACCCATTGAAAACGAGGGCGCTGGGCCAGCCATTTCAATAGATGCCGACGATGATACGAGAACGGTCGACAATAAGTAAGCGCGTATTTTCTATTTCTGTATTAATAAAATACGGTAAGATAGCACCCCGAGCAGAAGGAAGTTTAGCGCATGAATATGGATAAATACTACCACCTTGAAAATTCGAATTTGTCTTTTACCCGACAACAGGGAAGCGATTTTGCCAAGCTGGTAGCCGGCGATTTTAACCCAATTCATGATCCCGAGTCGAAACGATTTTGCGTTCCGGGTGACCTGCTATTCGCGGTAATGATTCGGCACTACGGCCTACGTCAGATCATGGGGTTTTCATTTTCAGGAATGGTGAATGACGAGGTAACTCTGCACTTGCCGAAGGTGCAGGCACGTGAGATTTCTATTTATGACGATAACGATAAAAAATACCTCGATATCTCAAGCAATGGTGAAACCAGTCAAGACGAAACATTAATCGATTCACTCATCACCAATTACGTTCAATTTTCCGGCGACACTTTTCCAAACGTACTGGTGCCTTTGATGAAACAAAACAATGTAATGATAAATACCGATCGTCCTCTCGTCATTTACGATCATATGCGCATCGCGCTGGATACACTCGACATAAACGAGGTCTCACTGACGCTGGCCGATAGCCAGTTTCGGCTCTACGGCAAGCGTGCCGACGTCGCCCTCAACTTCGATCTTAACTGCAATGGTGAATCTATAGGCAAGGGCCAGAAGAAAATGGTGATGAGTGGTTTACGCGAGTACGATCAGGCCAGCGTTGATGAACTGGTGAGCGCCTACAACCAACGCAAGGAAAACTACCTCAAGGAACGGCAGGTTGTAGCTTCATAGAACCACCTTTTACAGCTGACTTACCTGCCCTTAACAGGCGCAATAATAGAATGCCTGAATTTTGTTTAATACCTTATAATCAATAAGTTACAAACCTTAAATCAGTTTGAACGGAGGTTTGACAAAGACTCTTGACTAATACTGGGACAGATTTATTTAGCTCCAGGCACGGTCAGTACAATTCCAGAACAATTAAATCTGCCTCAGTTTCTGCGGTTTCTGCGCCAAAACAGGCTAATAGAGAGACAAACTGTTCATGAAAGCTGTTGCCGAATCGTCTCCACGATTGCTCACACTGATCCTGCTGGCAGCGCTTTCGACCTTGTCGCTAAACCTGTTTTTACCATCGCTTACCAATATCGCACAGGATTTTCAGGCCGACTACGCGCTGGTTAGTTTGTCGATAGCCGGCTATCTGGCGATAACAGCCGTGTTGCAACTGGTGATTGGCCCGATGTCGGATCGTTTTGGTCGCCGGCCGGTACTGTTGTGTGGTCTGTCCTGCTTCCTCGTCGGTTCGCTGGGTTGTCTGCTGGCAAGCGATATCTATAGTTTCCTGCTGTTTCGCGCATTGCAGGGGGCGGTGATCTCGGGGTGGGTGTTGTCGATGGCGATGATTCGCGATACCCACAGCGAAGGTGAAGCGGCAAGCCTGATCGGCTACGTCGCTATGTCGATGGCGATCGCACCAATGCTGGGTCCGATGATCGGTGGTCTGCTCGATGAGTTTTTCGGTTGGCGTGCGAGTTTCGCGCTGTATAGCGTGATGGGACTGGCATTGCTACTGCTGTGCTGGTTCGATCTGAATGAAACCAATCGGACTCCGTCGGCGACCTTTGCAGTGCAGTTTGAAGCTTATCCGGAGCTGTTGGGTTCGCGTCGATTCTGGGGGTTTGCGCTCTGCGCCGTATTTTCAACGGGTGCGTTTTACGTTTTCCTCGCCGGCGTTCCGCTGGTTGCGGCACGTCAATTTTCAATCTCTCCCGGAGTTCTCGGATTTTATATGGGTACCATCACAGCGGGTTTTGTCGTTGGTAGTTTTGTCGCTGGGCGTTACTCGAATCGCTTCCCGCGGACAACCATGATGATTGGCGGCAGGTCGATTGCCTGTGTTGGATTGACGCTGGGTCTGATACTATTTCTTGCTGGTTACGCGCATGGATTAACGCTATTTTTTGCAACCGTTTTCGTCGGTGTGTCAAACGGTATCTCGATGCCTAGCGTCAATGCTGGCGCGATCTCGATGCGGCCAGAATTGGCAGGCAGCGCGGCGGGCCTGGTGGGCGCATCGACTGTGGGCGGTGGCGCGATGCTAACGACGCTTACCGGTTACCTGCTGGAAGAAGGCGACGCGGCCATTCGTTTGCTGGGAATCATGTTGTTCTGTTCGGCGCTGGCACTCATGGCCGCGATATACGTGCTGATTATAGACCGCCGCGAGGCCAGGCTGGAGTCAATCGGCGCCAGCGATGTCGACCGCTGAAAACAGTGCTAGTGTCAGGCGCCAGCTCGCAACCATAAACATTTATTTTTATGAAATTAAGCAGTTATGTTTTGTGCGTTTCCGAGCGCTTGAAATTTATTTGGCTTACCTCACCAAGCACTTTATTTGCTCCACTGAAATGCCTGGTGATTATTTAAAGTGGAGTCGGAGAAAAAATGATGAAAATCGAATCATCCTCACAGGTAAACCAGGAATCCTCCGCTGGCGTTAGCCGTCGCGAAATTCTGCTGGGTATAGGTGCTGCAGCGACGGTTGCCTATGCGGGAACAGCGAGTTCCGCAATGCAGGGACACGATCACAGCAAACACACTGCTCAACAGCCGGATTTGCTCGATGCTGCCAATGACTGTCTGGATAAAGGTCAGCGCTGTATAGCTCATTGCCTCGTGTCCTTTCAGGAAGGTGATCTGGAACTGGCGGATTGCGCCAGTAAAGTACAGGAGATGTTGTCTATTTGTGATGCATTCTCCTACCTTTTGGCAGCAAATTCTGAGTATGTAAAGGCATATGCTGGTATTTGCGAGAAGGCCTGCAATGACTGCGAAAAGGAGTGCAGGAAACATGAGGAACATGTTGAGTGCAAAGCGTGTGCTGAGGCATGTGCCAATATCGTAGATCAGATAAAACTTAGGCTTTCATAAACCCCTTAAGACATGCTGATTGACTGTGGGCGGGGTTCAGCCAGGCTGGAACCCGCCCAAACCGGCACTGGCCTGATCATAAAAGTCGATTTTCCGGTAGGCGGCCATTCATAGCACTACGGGGAACTAGTGCTTTCGGCACACTGCAGTCATTCATAGTAGCTATTCCTACCCTACCTATCAGGCATTAAAATAATAAGAAATCATGTAATATAGATTACTGGGAATTATCGACTCAGAGGATGGTTAAATAACCAATGGGTTCGCTTCGGTTGAACGTACTTGGCAGATTTGAGGCACGGTTTTCATCGGGCGAGGTGTTACTGTTGCCTACGCGGAAAGCTGAAGTATTGCTGACCTACCTTTCTATGACACCTGGACAACCTCACTCCCGTGATCGACTGATGGATCTTCTGTGGAGTGATCGTGGTGAAGATCAAGCGCGAAATTCGTTGCGCCAGACTTTGAGCGTACTAAAAAAGGCGCTGGATGTAATTGACCCGTTACCCCTCCAGGTCGATCGTACGACGGCCTCAGTTGTGCCTAATTCAATCGAAATGGATACCTTTGAATTGGAGGGTTCAAAAGTAACTACTGATGTAAGCAAGCTATACCGGGGAGAGCTTCTCGAAGGAATAGTGATTAGAGACCCGAGCGGTGAGGAATGGTTGACTAGTGAGCGTGACCGATACCGGCGAATGGCTGTGGAGGCACTAGAGGATTCACTTACTTATCAATGTGAAGCTGGGGAGATGGAATCTGCTGTCGAAATGGGTGAACGGCTAGTCGGTCTCGATACGTTGCGGGAATCGGCCTGGCGACTGCTTATGCAGGTGTACGCCACACGAGGAGAACGTGGCCAGGCTTTGAAGGCATACACCCGTTGTACCGACATCCTTGAAAAAGAACTCGGCATCGAACCAGAGCTGGAAACGAAAGACTTGGAGGTAACGATCCGAGACAGAAGTTTCGATATAACTGTCACAGGTATCCAGTCCAAATCAATAATATCCACCGAGCATTCTTCTACGGTTACCTCTGTGCCATCTGTGCCTGTTTCGTCCGAGAAACCTACTATCGCAGTGCTTCCGTTCACTAACATGTCAGGGGACCCGGAGCAGGAGTACTTCTCCGATGGTATTACCGAGGACATTATCACCGAACTTACCCGTTTCCACTCGCTGTTTGTAATCGCTCGCCACTCTTCATTCACCTTCAGGGGAAAGAGCATCGACATCAAGGAAGTGGGGCACCAGTTGGGTGTGGAGTACGTGGTCGAGGGTAGTGTGCGTAAAGCCGGGAACCGTGTCAGGGTTACAGCCCTGCTTGTGGAATCGAAAACAGGCAATCACGTATGGGCCGAACGATACGACCGCGAACTTGAAGACATCTTTGCCGTCCAGGACGAATTGGTGCGAACCATTACGTCAACAGTCGGTGGACGAGTGGAATCAGCTGGTCTGGCACGCGCCGAACGCCTGAGCGAGGCCAGTTTGCTGGCCTACGATCATGTGCTCCGCGCAAAAGCTGCTTATCTCCGAAGTACCAAGGCGGACAACAAATATGCTCGCGAACAACTCGAACAGGCTATCGAATTCGACCCGCGCAACGCCCAGGCGCATCGCGAGCTTGCCGAAGTGTTGGTTATGGATTGGATGGCGCAGTGGGTGGAAGATATCGACGCCGCCCTGAAAGCAGCATTCAATTGTGCAAAGACAGCCGTCAGGCTCGACGACTCCTACAGTGGAGCGCTTGCAACGCTGGCTTCAATCAAATTGTATTATCGAGATTTCGGCGACGCGCAGCATGATATCGAACGGGCGCTTGAGCTTAACCCCAACGATAGCCAAACGTTGGACTTGTATGCCTTGCACCTCGTCGCAGTCGGTCGCACGGACGACGCGCTGGTCCAGCATGAGCTCTCCATGCGAAACAACCCGTTTCAGCCTTTTTGGGCCGTTTGGCTCAGAGGCATGGCCTTCTTCACCGCCAGGCGCTACGACGAGGCTATCGTGACCCTTCGTTCTATCAAGGACAGTGTTAACGAGGTGCGCGGCTGGTTGGCGGCCAGCTACGCTGGTGCCGGGCGGCTCGACGAGGCGCGGGCTATGCTGGACGAATTCCTGCGCATCGCCGAGGAGGACATGTTTGTGTTTCCGGGCCGCAAAGTCTCTGCCTGGGAGGACTATTGGCACGGTGCCATTCAGTACCAGGACGAGGCAGATTTCGAGCACCTTTACGACGCCCTACGCAAGGCAGGATTAGAGGACTAGGGCACCTACACAAACGCGCTCCCATCTAACCTCAAGCCCAAAGGCTGAAGTGAAGCACAGCTCCACCTACCAGCGCAATAGTGCAGACTGTCGGCGTATATCCTAATCGCTAATGTTCAATGTCTCAGTTGGGCACGTTGTTGCCGCTCATCGCAGATTTCTGGGCGTCCGCTTTTGGGTAGAATTCTTGATTTAAATAGAAATATTTCTGTGTGCGGAATCGAAGAGTTCCGTCCCTCACTTCTAAATATTCTGATTGATCAGCTCCATGAACTTGATCGGCGTACAGTTTTCATCGATATGCTGAATCGCCTGTTTGAAGTCTTTCAGATGAAAGTTGTAACTCCATTGAGACACGGGCTTTTTTAGCTGGAATATCGGAAACCGGACAACGATATCGATACTTTCAGAGGTCTCGATTAAATCGGTTTCATTCAAAACATTGACATTAAACTGTTTCAGGTTAATTGCAGAACCCTCACCCTGAGTTCCCCATATCTTCTTAAGCGTATCTCCGTCACCCAAAGTGGCAGTGAACAGGCTCTCTTCATCAACGGTTTGCAGCGCTTCAGCCTGGATGCCCACACGCTCATCGACGGCCAACGGTAAGTCCACGCCGGTAAACAGGTTGTAGTTTTTGGAGATCAGGATGGGGTCTTTAGCAGCAAAAGTACGATCGCCTTTATCGGCCCTGTACAGCATCAGTTTACACTGGTAGATCAATTGCCCGAGTTTGCTTAAGCGGCGCTGATCCAAATTTTTCAATCCGCGTAGTGAATCGTTGGTTTCAGAAATCAGCGCGACCAGTGTCAGCGTCGCTATTTCCCCTACGGCTGGCTGGTAATCGTAGAATACCTCTGCGGCACCAATGTTAACGGTTTTGACCTCATCGGCGCCAACTTCGAATGAAATAGTCAGCACAAGCAAAGCGGAAATCAAAGTGTTAGTCAATTTCATAACGTTGTACCTGCCCTGATCGAACAATCGTTATTCTGCATGTAAAATTACCACAGTTTTTATTACTTGAGTAATTGTTGGGAAAGTATACCCGTAAATCGGTTTCCCTGAAAATTGAATGTGTACGTATTAACAATGCTTAAAACCAGGAGCTGTAGAAATAAATGATTTGAGTTAATACTCAACCTGGTTCGCTCTACCTACCACTGGGAAGGGCAGACCCTGTGCTTTTTTGTTAGTTTGTGGAACTACTCGGAACAGTCATGCTTGCCCTTGACAGGCAGGTCTTTCGATATCAAAGAAATATAGTCAAACATCAAGGTCGCGCCGGCCAGGGCGGTAATTTCACCGACGTCATATTGTGGAGCAACTTCGACTAAATCCATGCCTTTAAAATCAATGCCGTCCAGACCACACAAAATGGTGCGTGCCTGATAGGCGCTGAGACCGCCTACCACAGGCGTTCCGGTTCCCGGCGCTACCGAGGGATCGAGGCAGTCGATATCGAATGTCAGGTAGGCCTGATGATCACCGACAATACGTTTAACCTCACTAGCTGCCGCCTCGGGACCATTGGCATGGACCCAGTTGGCATCGAGCCAGGTCATGCCGCGTTTATCGGCATTAAAGGTACGAATACCTACCTGGACGGAACGCTCTGGGACAATCAGGCCTTCTTCGATGGCGTGATAGAACATGGTGCCATGGTCAATCCGGTTGACGTCTTCGCTCCATGTATCTGAATGTGCATCAAAGTGCACCAGCGCCATCGAGCCGAATTTTTTCGCATAGGCGCGCAACACGGGCAATGTAATAAAGTGATCACCCCCCATGCATACCGTAGAAGTGCCTTTGTCCAGGATTTTGCTAATATGAGCTTCGATCTGATCAGGAATTTCCTGCGGGATGCCATGATCAATTTCACAATCGCCGTAATCTACAGCCGACAGTCGTTTAAAAGGATCAAACTCCCAGGGGTAATTCGCCCACCAGGCCAATTGCGCGGAAGCGGCACGGATACCGCGCGGGCCGAACCGGGTTCCGGGGCGGTTGGTAACAGCAAGATCATACGGAATGCCGGTGATAGCGAGATCGACGTCCTCCAGTTCCTTGC
>Ga0164313_10002038_pt1 | contig 18141 bp, 18 predicted proteins | sample GuaBasSedimGuay4_FD_113735 | JGI IMG/M metagenome (GOLD analysis project Ga0164313, IMG submission 113735) | Subseafloor sediment microbial communities from Guaymas Basin, Gulf of California, Mexico - Guay4, Core 4569-4, 0-3 cm | ecosystem: Environmental > Aquatic > Marine > Hydrothermal vents...
CCTGTTACTTCCGCATTGATCTTTCCGCGCTCTCTAAAAATTGGGCGGATATACCCAAAGGCTTTGAGAGCGATAAAACCAAATATAGCAACAGGTACCAACACCAATAGTGTCATGGTAGCATTTATCTTTATCAGTATTATCAGGGATATAATGGATGTAAAAGTTCCTCCAATTAATTGTACCAATCCCGTTCCTACCAGATTGCGCACACCTTCAACATCGGTCATTACCCTGGAAACAAGTGCCCCGGATTTATTATTATCGAAAAAACTTATGGGTAGTTTGAGTAATTTTCTTTGCACTTTGGCTCGTAATAGTGAGATTAAATGTTGCGCTTCTACACTGAGCAGTCGTGTAAGAGAAAAAGATGTTGCGGCCTGAATCAGTATGGCAATACTAACAACAATAAGTAAGGTTGTTAAGGCTTGCATATCTTTTGAAGGGATAATTTCATCGATCAAATTTTTAGTGGCATAGGGTAGAACCAGCCCCGATAAACTTCTCAGGATGATCAATACAAAGCCTATAAAAACAATATTTTTTCTTGGCCAGATAAATTCTTTTACGGCCCATGCGAAGGATACTTTCTTTTTAGTCATGGTTTTAGACGGTCTAAAATCGAGCCAAATAAAGTTAAATGACAATTAGGCAGAGAAGTGCATCTTGAAATAAGAATATTTTTTGCTTAAAAGTGAATATGGATTAACGAAAAGAAAACAGAAAATAACAACTATTTAAATAAATCAAATCTAAAAGATCTGCAAGAAAAAAATCAATAATTCTTATAGAAGCCAAAAAGCCTGTTTCTTAACTGCTCATTAATGGGTTTTGTAAATTCAACAAACATTTGTTGCGGTGGAATTGGTTGGATCCTTTTTTGGTTACAAATGGCGTATTGTTTATCGGTTAGTGCCCTTTCATCTCCGTTAAAGTGACCCCATTCGTTAAACCATACATATTCTCCTGCGAAATTTTGGTTGATAAGATCTCTATTCAGGTCCTGTCCCTGGTGGACTGTAAGGTTTATTATTCCTTTGGATAAAATTTCCATACGATTAACGGATACTTTGGCGGTCACAACATCGTACACATCTTGTTTGGTACCATTTTTTAAAGTGATTACGCTTACTTTAACACTGTCACTTTTCATTATTTCCACACGTTCATTTCTATGGGTCTCTCCTACAACAAAGTCCTCAAAATTGATTGTTAGATATTGGTCAGGAACCCCGATGTTCACAATTTTAGCTTCTTCAGGAGAGAAGAATCTGATAAATTCATTTTGCTCAATTTGCCTTAATGTGTTATTTACCTGCTTGTAAAAAATATCGGCACTCAGATCGTATAAACGAGATTGAACAGGTTTCAAATTGGCGATTACTTTTAGTATAGTAAGATTATATGCAATTTCTATTTTTTCATTTACATCTCTGTAATTATCAACGAATTTATTAGCTTCTAAAAAATAAAAATAGGCCTGCTTTGCATTGTTGCGACCTTCATAGGAAAGCTGCTCCAAGCCAGCCTGGTACTGTTCTTCAGCTGCCAGAGCTGTTACCCGATCCAATTCGCCATAGTACTTTTGAGGATTGTTAATTAGGTTCAGTGCGGCCGGTGTACTTTGAATATATTCATACATGCTATTCAAATCCTTATAAACATAAACCGCATCGGTATTTCTGAATTTATTATATGATGTGTTATTGTTTTCTAACCTATCCAATAAATTACGAACAGCAAACGGATAAGCATCCGTCAAAGTTTCACTTGCCTTTTTATTCGATGGGCTGCTTTTCAATCTCCCTACAGATTGCATTACCGCTTGATAATAATTACCTTGTTCCAGCATTTTTTTACCGGAACTACAGCCCAAAACGATAAAAGATAAACCTATATTAAGAAGGAAGACCTTCATAAAGTATTTCATAATAATCCTTTCTTTTGTTATTATATTTCTCATTCTGACCTACATCATGATTTCTTAAACGTTTTATTCAACAATTTATTTTCGCTTGGAAGACATGAATAATTACGGGACCAAGGACACCCTTGTGATTTGTAATTATTTTGTATATTTAAAAAATTATTAACCATATAGTTTGCTCTCTTGATACAACTGGAATTGGGTATAAAAAAAATGTATAAAAGATCAGCAAATTTTTTACTAACATAAGTTAATCATAACCATCAATTCAAATGAAACATTTTAAATTATTTCAGCTACTTACCGTGATCTTAATATTCTTTAGTAATTTGGGTAACGCCCAGGTTAAAATAGGGGCTAAGGTTGGTTATAGTCTTGGTAAACTGTCGAGTTCTTCGGAAAATATTTATACAGAAGATTTTTCAACTACGGATGGAATGGATTGGGGATTTTTAGTTGAAATTCCACTTAATGAATTGGTCTCCATTCAACCAGAGTTTAATTTTACACAACGAGGAGGCCTGCGAGATGGATCGCAACCGGTTCAAACAGAGCCATTAGCAGCAGCATTTGAAGAAGTTGGATTTAGTTTAAGCCAGTTAAATCAATTGATCTTTTTTAGCGGTGGACAGCCTATAACGAACGAGAACCCCTTTTATGCCGATTATTATAGTGAGTCAGATTTAAGATATCTGGAGATCCCTGTTTTAGTAAAATTGGGTTGGGGCTCTAACTGGCGATTTTATGTAGAAGCCGGACCCAGTATGGCTGTATTACTAACCGCAAATCAAGTAACAACTGGCGAGAGCCATCTCTATTATGATCAAGGTTTGACGGATCCATTAAAGATACCGAATGCAGAATTTCCTAACGGACCACCATTTTTGAATATAGATGCTCCTGCTATTCCATTCGATGCAGAAACGGATATAAATAATGATATAGAGAATATTAGTGTAGGTGTTCAGGCCGGTGTTGGTTTGATCAAGAATTTTGGACGGAGTGAAGTATTCCTTGATGCAAAAGTTTCCTACGGTTTAAGTACTATTCAGAGGGATAGTACATTTGGAGAAAGTCATATAGGAGGTGTAATTTTTTCCATTGGGTATGCATATGTTCTGGGAGATGATTTATAGATGATAAAACTTTTTTAGAATAGATTATATTGGAAGAGGAATCACTTTAAAGGGATTCTTTTTTTTAATTGGTTTGAATCATATATTTCGATAAAAAATTCTATAATGGACAAAAACATTTCAAATACTTCGGGCATTCCAAAAGCCATAATAATTGCGGCTTTTATAATCATCATTGCTGGTGTCATGAATGCGGTGGGTATTATAAACCCAATATTAATGTCCCTTTTTGTAAGCATAGTCTGCGCACAACCTATCATTTGGTTAAAGAGAAAGAAAGTGCCAATGGTCATAGCTATCACCATTGTTTTTGTTGGGATCACAGGAATATTTTTAGGTTTTGGCGAATTGATAGCTGGTTCTTTATCCTCGTTTTCTCAAGACGCTCCGGAATATGAAAAGAATCTTTTAGAAATGGGAAAATCATCAGGGAAATTTTTGTCTCAAAGAGGAATTAACATTTCAACGGATAAAATGTCCAATTTATTTGAACCCGAAAAGGTAATGGGTGTTACAGCAAATGTTTTGGGTCAATTAGGAGGATTTATGGGAAATGCATTAACCATTTTTTTTCTTGCACTTTTCTTGCTAATGGAGATGGATTCTATTCCTGTTAAAACAAGAGCGATCCTTAAGGATTCAACAGTATCGCTACATTTTTTCACTGTGATCGGTAAGAACATTCGTCATTACTTGTCGATTAAAACTGCTACTAGCTTTCTTACAGGCTTATCAATTTGGATTGGTCTGGCTATTATAGGGGTGGATTATGCTATTATTTGGGCGCTTATTGCTTTTTTGTTGAACTTTATTCCTAATATTGGATCCATAATAGCTGCGTTTCCAGCAATTTTATTTGCCTTAGTACAATTAGGCGGGGGAGGGGCTTTTTGGACAATGATAATTTTTGTAGCCGTAAATATGGTCGTTGGAAATATAGTTGAACCAAAAGTTATGGGCAAAGGCTTAGGTCTTTCTACATATGTTGTTTTTGTTTCCCTGATATTTTGGGGATTTGTCTTAGGTATCGTTGGGATGTTTCTTTCTGTACCACTAACCATGGCTATTAAAATTATCCTGGAACAAAACCCGGATACGAAATGGATTGCCATTGCATTAGGAACGGAAAAGGAAGCCAAAGTTATTTTAAATGAAAAAGATGAGGATTAAAAAGGTTTGCATATGAAAACTTTGGATTTGGAATCGCATTGGAATAAGGCATATGAAAATGTGGATACCAAGAAATTAGGTTGGTATGAAGATTATCCGGAGCCCTCCTTACAACTCATTAAAAAATGCAATTTAGACAAGGATGCTATATTATTAAATGTTGGGGTTGGTGTAACAACACTGATTGATGAATTAATAAAATTAGGTTATAAAAATATTATTGGAAGTGATATTAGTAGTTCAGCCATTGAGCAAATTAAACAAAGAATTGCGTTGCCGGAGCATGATGTAAAATGGATCATTGATGATTTGACTAACTCCAGGGAATTAATTGATCTTAGTCCGGTCGATCTTTGGCATGACAGAGCCGTGTTGCATTTTTTTAATGATAGCGTTGATCAGGAAGCATATTTCTGTTTATTGGATAAATTGGTTAGGACAAATGGATATGTTATCATCGCGGCGTTTAATTTGAACAGTGCTTTAAAATGCAGTGGACTGCCTGTATTTAGATATGATAAACAAATGTTAGCAGAAAGATTAGGGAGCGATTTTGAATGTGTAGATAGTTTTGATTATTCGTATCATATGCCGGGAGGTGAAACCAGGACATATGTATATACTTTATTTAAAAGAATAAAATGAAAAAAAGAATGCAATTGCCCCTTGTTTGGTTTTTTTTATTTTTTTATTTTTTCGTTTTCGCTCAAAAGGATTTTCATAGCGGCTATATTGTTACTAATGAAAATGATACTATCATTGGATTTATAAAAGACAGGAAAGAACCACCTTTTGGAAAGTTATATGACAAAGTAGTATTCAAAAAAGGACGTAAAAAGAAAAAATATGGGCCAAATGACATTATTGCATATCGAAGGGGAAATGATCAATATGAGAGTTTGTGGATTCAGGATAACACCTATCCCTTTCAAGGAAAATATTTAAGTAGTCCAAATTATGGAAGTAAAAGTTTCTTAAAGGTAATTGTAAAAGGATATTTATCCTATTATCATTGGGAATTTGAAGATTCGGAATCTGATTATATTGATGCTATAGGATTCTATAAAAGAGAGGATGAAGATTTTTTTGCAAGGGCGTCTCAGGGAATTTTTGGTTTGAAGAAAAAAAGTTTGGCAAAGTACTTTCAAGATTATCCGGACCTAGTTTCTAAAATAGAATATGGAGAAATAAAAGATCCTGTAGAAATTGTGAGAATTTATAATTTATGGGTAGAAAACCATTGATAACTATCAATATAATAAGTAAGTTGTTTTTTTTATATAAATTTATAATCACTTTTTTTTAAAAACTCGTAAAAAAATCATCAATTAACATTTAAAATTTTAACAATGAAAAAATTAGTAGCAGAATTTATTGGTACACTTTGGTTGGTACTGGGGGGTTGTGGTAGTGCAGTTTTGGCAGCAGCCTTTCCGGAGTTAGGAATTGGCTTCGCAGGAGTGGCACTGGCTTTTGGTTTAACAGTATTAACAATGGCTTATGCAATTGGTCACATTTCAGGATGTCATCTTAACCCGGCTGTTTCCATTGGTCTTTGGATCGGTGGTCGATTTGATAAAAGGGAACTGATACCTTATATCATTGCCCAGGTGTTAGGAGGTATTGCCGGAGCCGGGATCCTATATATTATTGCAACGGGAAAACCGGGCTTTGAGCTAGGAGGATTTGCTTCTAATGGATATGGTGAGTACTCGCCGGGAGGTTACAGCATGCTCGCCGCATTGGTAACAGAAATTGTGATGACCTTTATGTTCCTGATCATTATTTTAGGCGCTACACATTCAAAAGCTCCTAAGGGTTTTGCGGGTTTGGCCATTGGTCTTGGTTTGACCTTAATTCACCTCATTAGTATACCGGTTACAAACACGTCTGTGAATCCTGCACGTAGTACCAGCCAGGCAATATTTGTTGGTGGTGCTGCTACCGAACAATTATGGCTATTTTGGGTAGCTCCAATAATTGGGGCAATTTTGGCTGGATTGGTCTATAAATTTATGTCACCAGAAACGGATAGTTAAAAGAATACAATCATTTTCCATTAAAAAGCTTACACCAATGAATTATTGGAGTGAGCTTTTTTAAAATATCTGATGCATAGTATGGGATTGATTTAAAAAATATATAGTATTGCCTTTTATTTTTTTAAGTACATAATGAAAATTAGCAAGTATTTATTTATATTTTTAGGGACTTTTTTTATTTCATGCGAAAGACAAGGTCAAGACAATCTTACGATTGCAACTGCTTCTAATATGCAGTTCGTCATGCGCGAATTGACAGAGGCCTTCACAGAGGAAACAAAAATACACTGTGAGATAATTGTAGGATCTTCAGGTAAATTGTCGGCTCAGATCAAACAGGGCGCTCCTTTTGACCTCTTTGTTTCGGCAAATATGAAATACCCGGAAGATCTTTATGTCAGCGGTTTTACAACGATGAAGCCTACAATTTATGCTCATGGCAGACTGGTTCTTTGGACCATGTCAAGTTCTGTCAATTTGAACTTTAATTACCTGACATCGAATAAAGTTAAACATATTGCGGTGGCAAACCCAAGAATTGCACCTTATGGTATTCCGGCTATCGAAGTGTTGAAAAAAGAAGGTATTTACGAGTTGGTAAAAGATAAACTTGTGTTCGGAGAGAGTATATCACAAACCAATCAGTTCATTACCTCAGAAGTTGCGGAAGTTGGATTTACGGCGAAATCCGTTGTATTATCACCTAATATGAAGGAAAATGATAATTGGGTGGAAATGAATATTAAATCTTATACGCCTATTGCTCAGGGAGTAGTAATTTTAAATAATAGAAATGATCATTTAAAAGATGCTCAAAAATTTTATAATTTTTTACTCTCCTCAAGGGGTGGGCAAATTTTACATAAATTTGGATATGCATTGAACAATGATAAAAGTTCAGTTTACAAATGATGGATTGGAATCCTTTAATATTAACATTCAAGTTGGCTTTAATAACTACGGTATTGTTATTTATGATATCCATTCCCTTATCCTATTGGCTGGCCTATACAAAGTCTAAAATTAAACCGGTAATGGAAACATTGGTGAGTATGCCATTGGTATTGCCTCCAACGGTTCTGGGTTTTTATTTATTGATAGCTTTTAGTCCGTCTAACGCCTTTGGAAGCTGGTTGGATACCTGGCTGGGTTTGAAGTTGGTATTTTCATTTGAAGGTTTGGTCATCGCTTCTGTAATTTACAGTCTGCCATTTATGGTGCATCCTATTCAATCCGGTTTCTCGAACTTATCACCTACTTTGAAGGAGGCTTCTTATGTACTGGGGAAATCAAAAATTAAAACACTAAACAAAGTTTTATTGCCTAATATTAAGTCTTCCTTACTCACCGGTATTGTGCTGTCTTTTGCTCATACCGTTGGTGAATTCGGGGTTATTCTTATGATTGGTGGCAATATTCCAGGGAAGACAAAAGTTGCTTCTATAGCGATTTATGATGAGGTGGAGTCCCTGAATTATACAGTTGCCAATAACTATTCGATGATTCTATTCGCAATTACATTTATTATTTTGTTCCTCGTATATCTTTTGAATGGAGGCTACTTAAAGAAGATAAAATGATCGATATATCTGTACATAAAAAGTTACAATCTACTTCAGGAACCATAAATCTAGATGTAGATTTTCATATTTCCAATGGAAAATTGTTAACTCTTTACGGGAAATCGGGTGCCGGTAAAACCACTATTTTAAAAATTATTGCCGGATTGCTTAAACCTGACAGGGGAAGTATCAGTGTAAATGGTAACATATGGTTTGATGAAAAAAGAAATATCAATTTAAAAACGCAAAAAAGAAACATTGGATTTGTTTTTCAGGAATACTCCTTGTTTCCTAATATGTCTGTAAAAGAGAATTTGATCTTTGCCCTCTCTAAAGCTCAGGATATAAAGATTGTAAATGATCTTATTGAGATAATTGATCTGGGTGATTTGCAAAGCAGAGATCCGAATACCTTATCAGGAGGGCAAAAACAAAGAGTTGCTCTGGCGAGAACATTGGTGCAACGACCTGAAATATTACTGTTGGACGAACCTCTTTCTGCTCTCGATGATGAAATGCGAATAAGATTGCAGCAATATATTCTTAAAGTACATAAAGAGTTTAATTTGACCACTATTTTAATTAGTCACGATATCTCGGAAATAATAAAAATGTCTGACTATTTAATGGAATTGGACCATGGGAAGATTGTTAGTCAAGGCACTCCAAAAGAGATGTTTATGTTTAATGCTGATAGTAAAGAAATCCAGCTTTCGGGAGAAATAATAACGATTGAAAGGCATGGTAAAGACGCAAGGGTAACCGTTTTATTAGGCAGGGATTTGATAAATATTTCAACCGATTTTGAGACGGTCAAAGCGCTCAAACCCGGTGAAAAAATCAGGATTACATCTACACACTTTAATCCGGTCATTCAAAAAATGAAATAATCTTCAGTCTCATTTTATGCCCTGTCAAATCCTAAAGTTAAAGTTCTTTTTTATAAATGCAAAAATGACTAACTTGTGTTGTAGGGTAATATTAATTTAATTAAAGCTTATTTACAATGAAAAGTAAGGTAGAATCTAAGGGTAAGTATCCATTGTATTTTGCTATATTTTGTTTTATAGTACTAGGATATTTAGAGTCAATTCCACAAGTGATGGCGCAGGATGATGTTCAAAAATCATACCTGGAAATAAAAGGAAGAGTGTTGAGAGCAAATACTAAAAAACCATTAGAATATGCCAGTGTATCCATAAATAACACCAATATATCGACCATTACAAATAGTGATGGTGTTTTTGTACTAAAAGTGCCTAAATCAAAATCCGATGGAGAGATAACTGTAAATTATTTAGGATACCTGAATAAAGTAGTGCCAATATCAGAATTCACTTCAAAAAAAAATATTATCAGGCTTTATGAATCGTCTGAGAAGTTGGAAGAAATTAGTGTTGTTTCGGGAGATGCTGATAAGATTATCAAAAAAGTCATGGCCAACAGGGCATCAAATTCATTTGATCAGCCTACCATTATGACGGCATTTTATAGAGAATCCATAAAAAAAAGGAAATCGTATGCCTCACTGTCAGAGGCGGTTATCCATGTCTATAAAAAACCGATAAAATCCGGGGGAGATGATTATATTAAATTACATAAGGTTAGGAAAAGCACGGACTATACTAAATTAGATACACTTGTAATTAAACTTCAGGGAGGTCCCTATAATAACTTAAATATGGATATGATTAAAAATCAGGATCTGTTTTTTAATGAAGATATATTTAAACATTATAAATTTAAGTTTAATAAGGCAATTACACTCAATAACAGAGTAACCTACGTTATAGATTTTGAACCAAATGGCTATGTCTCTATACCATTATTTTATGGGCAGCTTTTTGTAGATGCCGAAACATATGCATTAAGTAAAGCATTTTATAATTTGAATTTGGAGGATCAGAAGAGTGCGAGTAGATATTTTGTGAGAAAAAAGCCCAGTAAAGCAGATGTGATACCCACAACGGCAAGCTATAGAGTTGATTATATTTATAAAAATGGCAAATGGTATCACGGATATAGTAGAATTGAATTAGGTTTTAAAGTAGATTGGAACAAAAGAATATTTAACTCCAATTATTACATAACCATTGAAATGGCCGTGACGGACTGGAAAACAAATTCTGATAATACAAAGTTAAAAAATAAGGAAAAATTAAGTACAAACATAATACTAAATGATAGGGCTACCGGTTTTTCAAATCCTGAGTTTTGGGGAGAACACAATGTTATTGAGCCTGATAAATCAATAGAAAATGCCATCAAAAAAATAAATCGACAACTTCAGAACCACTGATAGGAAGTTTTAATAAAGTTTTAATATTATTATATTGTTTAATTTGTATTTTCGCGACGTTTAAAACAAGATATTATTATACTTTAATGTTTAATTGTCGATGTATTTAAAAGTACCCATTTCGATTCTGCTAATGTTTTCTGTTTTATCAATTGCAAAAGCGCAAATTGATAGTAATAGAGAGATTGCGACTGATATTTTTAATTATCAGCCTGAGATAGAGCAAGAACAAGAGCAAATTAGTTTTGAAACTACCAATTCCTTAGAGCGAATGGGCGAACTAATAACCCTGTTTGGTACTTTGGAAGAAATTGCTGAGAACCTCCCAAAATATGATATAATTAAAAAGAAGAAAAAAAGGAGTATGTCTGATTATAAAAAAATGGATAAGGACGTACTTGTCAAAAAATATTGGAACGGACAAGATGTAAGTGTTAATAAGATTACAACAGCTCTTGAATTAGGTAGAATAGAGACCAATTCGAGAAGTATTAGAATCGAATGTCGGGACCATAGTTATGTTGACGGCGATATGGTTAGATTATATGTCAATGATGTAGTTATCAGATCAAGTATAGCTTTGAAAGCAGGTTACTATAAAATTGATATAGAACTGAATGATGGTTTTAATCGTGTAGATATTAAAGCTTTAAATCAAGGAACCTCTGGCCCGAATACCGCTGAATTTAATGTATTCGATGAAGCAGGCAATTTACTCGCGTCAAAGGAATGGAATATATTAACAGGTTATGTTGCAACCTTGGTTGTTATGAAGAATTAATGAATAGAACCTCCCCTCAATTATCGAAGAAGTAGAATGAGTACTACATTTTCAAAATGATAAAAAAAATTATAAAATTCTTAATCAAATTATTTTTTGTTGGGGTCCTTCTTTCAGGACTTTTTTTTGCTGGTATATATTATAATGTATTTGGGCATTTATATTCTAAAAAGGAATTAAAGCTTTTTAAAAATGAAACAGCTTCTCTTGTTTGGTCTGATGATGGTAGAATAATAGGCAAATATTTCGCTAAAAACAGAACAAACATAAAATATGAACAATTACCAGATCAATTGATTAATGCACTCATCGCAACAGAAGATGCTCGTTATTTTGAACATGAAGGCGTTGATTCAAGAAGTTTGCTCCGTGTTATTTTTAAAACTATTTTACTGAATAATAAAAATTCGGGAGGGGGGAGTACAATTACACAACAATTGGCGAAAAACATGTATGGACGTGAAAATCATGGTCCAATGAGTATGCCTGTCAATAAAACCAAAGAAATAATATTGGCAAATCGCTTAGAGAGTATTTATACCAAGGAAGAGATTCTGACCCTGTATTTGAATACGGTTCCCTTTGGGGAAGATGTATTGGGAATTGAATCTGCTTCAAGACGGTTTTTTAATAAAAGTACGGAAAAACTAAAAACAGAAGAAAGCGCAGTTTTAATTGGTATGTTGAAGGCCAATACCTACTACAATCCGAGATTATATCCGGACCATGCACTACAAAGAAGGAATGTGGTATTAAGTCAAATGAAAAATTATAATTATTTGTCAAAAGAGGAGACAGATTCTATTCAAGCGTTGCCTTTAAAAATGGATTATGCCAATCTCGCTTCGGAGGGAGTGGCAAACTATTTTTTGGTTCAGGTAAAGAAAGAGGTGAATGAGATATTAAAAGATGTAAATAGAACTTCTGATACGATATATGACATAAACAAAAGTGGTTTGATGATTGAAACTACATTGAGTTTTGAATTACAGGAATATGCCATAATAGCTTATAAGAGTCACTTGTCGAAGATGCAGGAACGGATAAATAATCATTATAAAAGAGGATCTTATCGTTCGAATTTACAAAAACTGGTCGATAAAAGATTGGTAGAAATGAAATTGACGAAAGGTGCGGATATTAAAAAAAACAGAGAAATATTTTCTTGGAATGGTTTTTATACGGATTCTATTTCCATACGAGACAGTATTACACATTCCCTTACTGTTCTTCATGCCGGTTTTTTAGCCATGGACCCAAAAACGGGAGCGATAAAATCATGGGTAGGAGGAATTGATTTTCGAACACAACCTTATGATCAAATTTTTGCTCAACGTCAAACAGCCTCTGCATTTAAACCTATTTTATATGCGACTGCATTGCAAATGGGTGCATGGCCATGTCAATATTTGGAGAATGATCCATTAATATTTCAGGATTTGGGAAATTGGCAACCTCAAAACTATGATCATTCAGCAGGAGGTAAATATTCCTTTGCAGCTTCCTTGGCAAAATCTATGAATATTCCAACGGTAAATTTATTTATGAAAGTACCATTCTCCAGTTTGGAGAGCACATGGAATAATTTGGGTTTTAGTCAAGATCTGGTACGCAAACCATCTACTGCCTTAGGTACTGCCACAGCAAGTTTGTATGAAATGACCATCGCTTATGCCAGTTTTGCAAATGGCGGATACAGGGTAAAGCCGCAAATGATTGTTTCGATAAAAACATCTCAGGGGAAAGAGATCTATCGCAATAAATTTTTAAAATCTAAGAATAAAGTACTGGACGGTATGACATCGCCATTTATGAATGCGATCTTGCAAAAAGCGATAAATGAAGGAACCGGAAGGGCAATGAAAAGTGTCTATGGTGTGAGGTTGCCTTTGGCGGGTAAAACCGGGACATCACAAGATTATGCCGATGCATGGTTTATCGGATATAATCCGAAATTGGTAATTGCCACACGTGTAGGCGCATCTTATCCCGGTATTCATTTTAGTAGTGGTGCCAACGGTTCCGGAAGTAGGCTGGCCTTACCCATTGTTGCTAAAACATTACAAAAGGTGCAAAAAAACACCACTTTATCAACATCACTATTTGAACAATTTGATCAACTTCCTGTTGCATATCAAGATGCTCTGGCCTGTGAAGATTTCATGGAAGATTCCGATTTTGAAATATTCTTCGGAAGAATATTTAAAAATGAAAACACTACATTTGAAAAAGAATCTAAAAAAACGGAGCGTAAAGCAAGCAAAAAAACTAAGAAATCCTTCTTTAAAAGAATCTTTGGTAAAAGAAAGTGATAATTTTTACGTTTTAAATTATTAATTTACTTGATTATGAATATTATAAAACTTCTTTTTGTATTGATGCTTTTATCATGTGGCAATTCAGAGGCCATAGATTCTCTTAGACTAGGGAATGAAGAACCACTAATTATTGATGTAATTGATACCGGTGGTAATGGGAATATTGAAGTTACTAAAGTGGTTGACCTTTCTTCAATATTAAAGGAAACTTCAGGATTGATTAATTTTGATGGAAAACTTATTACACATAATGATAGTGGCTCAGAGCCAATCTTATATGAAATAAATGTTAGTTCCGGAGAAGTTAATAGAGAAGTGAAGATTTCAAATGTTAATGCGGTAGATATTGAAGATATTGCGCAGGATGAAAACTTTATTTATGTATGCGATATAGGTAATAATTCGAATAATAGAAAAGATCAGACCATCTATAAAATCAGTAAGAATGATTATTTAAATAAAAGCGATGTTACGGCGGAAAAAATTTCTATCAATTACAAGGAACAAACCGATTATTCTAAATCTGATAAAGCAACTAATTTTGATGCGGAGGCGGTTATTGTTATGGGCAATGAGCTCTATCTTTTTACTAAAAACTGGGGTGATTACAAAACCTCGGTTTATAGAATACCAACTCAATCAGGAACTTATGAAATAACCGAGGTGGATAGTTATAATATTGAAGGACTCATTACAGCAGCAGACTATAATAAAACCAGCAATACGATTATGTTAACCGGTTATAATGGGTTTGTCCCATTTGTTGTGGAACTAAGTGGGTTTACAAAAAATAATCCGCTGGACGGAACGATAGAAAAAAATTCTATCATACTTACAGGCTCCAGACAAATTGAAGCCATTGCTGTAAACCCGGATGGTTCCTACTATATTTCGGCAGAAGAAAGCTTGGGCTCTCCTGCAGTATTGTATAAGATGATTTATTAGTCAATCATATTGCTTAACAAAGCCAACCCTCCAAATAAAAATAAAAAGGACATGGCTATCAGGAAGAAAATTAGCATAATTACTAAATATCCTTTAGCCCAGTTTTTTTTATTGATATTTGTGTCATCGCTAAATGCCCAAACAAATAACATGATTATACCAATAAGTGGTAACCCTGAAATAAAAATTGTTATGGCCCAGTCTTTTACACTTAGTACGCTGTTGTTTTCTGATGATAGATTTTCCATGATCTAATTATTTAAGTTTAAATTTCATTAATAGGGGTAGATGATCTGAGGCTTGATTGAATTGCGATAGAACCTCTCCATCAATATATTCAATAAAATCAGTATTATAAAATATATAATCCAGTCTTTCAAATGGTTTTTCAGAGTCAAAGGTGTTTATTATATTATTCGTTTCAAAAGCTGCACATCCTGTATTTGGTAAATCCAGAAGTAGTTTGATTCCGGCATTTTCATAATTTACATCACTATTAAAATCTCCGAGTAATATGGTGGGATACTCCTCGTTATACGTTTGATAGAGTTGAATGATATGTTTTATTTGTTCGAGCCGGGTTTCCTGGTGAAAAGCTTCCGTATGGATATTTATAACTACCAAGATTTTGTTTTTTTGATTCGGCTTCGCTAAGTTTATTTCAACAATTTGAGCCAATCTATCTAAATAAAAAGCATCGTAATAAAATGGATTTGTAGTGTTTCTTTTTAATTCTATTCTATCCTGATGGGTAATTTCATATTTACTCAAAATGGATTGTCCGGAAAGAATCCTGCCATAATGCATACTAATTGGAAATTCCGGAAATGGTAAATACTTTTTATCCCAATTTATCGCCTGACCAACAAAATTATAGCCCAATTTTGCAATCTCATTTTGTTGATTGATGTCATAGGAACGTCTGGATGCAAAATCAATTTCCTGGAAAGCTATAAAATCCGGATCCAAACTTTTAAATTGTTCAAGAACCAGCTCTAAATTCACATCAAAAAATTTTTGTTCTTTTTTAATAGGTAAATTATTGGTCATTCCACTGAGATAGCCAATATTATAGGTTATAATACTGTAAACGGAATCATTTGTGATTTTGGTTGGGTAATCATTTACTATAAGTTTTGAATATTCATCGACCTCGAAATTTGATGCGCTAGCCCAAAAATAAAATGCGATAAACAGCAAAAATAAGCTTAAGATGAGCTTTGATATAATCTTGAAGGTTTTATTCATAATTCAATATGCTCGTATAATTAATAGCTAAATTATCATCCCTAAATGATGAATATATTGAAAATAAGCTAAATAGTCTTATAATGCACTGTTTTGATTACAGTAGAGTAAATATAATATAATTTATCTTATTTTTTTAAGACCTTCTGTTTGGATAAGAATTTGAAACAAAAAAATATTGAATGGGCGAATCGGAATCTCAGCAGACTTAAATATTCTTGCGACTTTATTAAGTTAAGCCTTTAGAGGATACTTAATAAGCAAAGATCATAACAAATATTATTTTTATTTGTTATGATCCGGCTATAAGGTGTTTATAGATGTTGCCTTTATTTTATAGAATTTTGCATATAGATCACCAATGCCTCTAACTCAACATCTGATAGGTCCTTAACAAAACCATCCAGATTTGCCTTCATGATCGCTACTTGTCCGGGGTCAGTATCAACAATGGCAGCGTCGGTTCCCTTTAAAAAGTTCATCATATTTCCATTATTCTCTTTATAAAAGGAAGCAATGTCTTTAACGGAAGGGCCAATTACCTTTGTGTCCATTTGATGGCAAGTGGCACAGGTTTTGTCTTGAAATAATTTTTCTCCTTTGGAGAGGAGATCGCCACTGTCTTTTTTAACATCTTTCGATTTTTCAACAGTAGTTTCAACTTCTTTTGTAACGTCCTTTTTTTTGTCATCACCGCAGCTCGTTAAAACCAATACAACCAATGCAAATAATAATAATTTTTTCATAATATAGAATTTTAATTTAGTTAATCTTTATATGCAAATTTATTATAAATATCTCAGATTTCAGGGGTTGGGAAGAGATAAATATTAGAATTATTCTTTTCTCAAAGAAATATAAAAAATCACTAAATTTGCGAACTAGTAAACATTGCCATGATAGATAAATTACGCATAGTGAAACAACGATTTGACGAAGTATCAGATTTAATTATTCAACCGGATATTATTTCAGATCAAAAGAGATATGTCAAATTGAATAAGGAGTATAAAGATTTAAATAAACTCGTTATAAAAGGGGAGGAGTATAAATCGGTTGTGGCAAATCTTGAAGAGGCCAAAGAAATAATTTCAGATGGATCAGATGCTGAAATGGTAGAAATGGCGAAGATGGAATTGGAGGAAGCCAATGAGAAAATACCTAAATTAGAAGAGGAATTAAAAATCATGTTAATTCCAAAAGATCCTGAAGATGCCAAGAATGTGATCATGGAGATCAGAGCTGGTACAGGAGGAGATGAAGCAAGTATTTTCGCTGGAGATCTGTATAGAATGTATACTAAATTTGCTAGTGATAAAGGATGGAAAACGGAGTTGGAAGATCTGAGTGAAGGTACATCCGGTGGTTTTAAAGAAATAATTTTTAGTGTTAGCGGAGAAGATGTATATGGTACTTTGAAGTTTGAGTCAGGGGTACTTCGGGTACAACGTGTTCCTCAGACAGAAACCCAGGGGAGAGTCCATACATCGGCTGCTACAGTGATGGTTTTACCTGAGGCGGAGGAGTTTGATATCGATTTAAAGATGAGTGATGTGAGAATCGATTATTTCTGTGCATCCGGTCCTGGAGGCCAGTCGGTAAACACTACGTATTCAGCTGTTCGTCTAACGCATCTACCATCGGGGATTGTCGCCCAATGTCAGGATCAAAAGTCACAACATAAAAATAAGGATAAAGCTTTTAAGGTATTGAGAACCCGTTTGTATGAACAGGAGCTTCAAAAGAAATTAGATGAAGATTCCGCCAAGAGATTGACGATGGTTTCCAGTGGAGACAGATCGGCAAAAATCAGAACTTATAATTACCCTCAGGGAAGAGTAACAGAACATAGAATTGGGTTAACCTTATATGATCTGGGTAATATTATCAATGGAAATATTCATAAGATTGTTGAGGAATTACAGCTGGCTGAAAATGCTGAAAAACTAAAACCTACCGGAGATGATTTTTAATCGGTAGTATAAATAAAAAAAATCCTGAGGAATTTTCCTCAGGATTTTTTATAAGCAAGAATTTGATTTTTATTTTATTTTATCTACAATAGCTTTAAAGGCTTCCGGGTTATTCATTGCTAAATCTGCAAGAACCTTTCTGTTTAGTTCTATATTATTAGCTTTTAATTTACCCATAAATTGCGAATAAGACAAACCGTGTTCACGTGCTCCTGCATTTATTCTCTGGATCCATAATCCACGGAAATTTCTTTTATTATTTTTTCTGTCACGGTATGCGTATACCATCGCTTTATCAATTGCATTCTTCGCAACCGTATACACGTTTTTACGTCTTCCAAAGTACCCTTTGGCTTGTTTTAATATTTTTTTTCTTCGAGCTCTTTTAGCTACTGAATTTACTGATCTTGGCATTTTCTAAATTTTTTTGTGTCAGGCAGTTCCAATTATTTGGGACATTTTATTTGGCACTAACACATGGTTAATAATTGTTTACCTTTTAAACTTTTAAAGTTTATTTTAACGCTAATTGTTGTTTGATATTTGCTACATCCGCTTTGTGTACCAAGCCGTCATGCGTAAGTCTCAATTTGCGTTTTTTGCTTTTTTTAGTCAAAATATGACTTTTAAAAGCGTGCTTTCTTTTCAATTTACCGGTACCCGTTACTTTAAAACGTTTTTTAGCACTGGATTTTGTCTTCATTTTAGGCATCTTCTTCCTATTTATAATTACTTGCTTA
>Ga0164313_10002039_pt1 | contig 18136 bp, 14 predicted proteins | sample GuaBasSedimGuay4_FD_113735 | JGI IMG/M metagenome (GOLD analysis project Ga0164313, IMG submission 113735) | Subseafloor sediment microbial communities from Guaymas Basin, Gulf of California, Mexico - Guay4, Core 4569-4, 0-3 cm | ecosystem: Environmental > Aquatic > Marine > Hydrothermal vents...
GGATCAATGCTGATATAAATGCAGCACCCAGGTCTCTAAATGTATCCAAAGTCACTTTCATTTCCCCGTCCCAACGTATAAGAAATCGTTCACCTGTCTCTTTGTCTTCTATACTAAAGTCAAACATATACGTTGATAGTCCTGCTTTTTCAATCTTATAATTCTTTTCAAATGTTTGCATCATCACATCACGTGCTTCTAAAAGAGGATAGACCTGAGAGACCATATCTGTTTCTGCAACAATATTGACCATACGTTGTAGATTCTTATGCATGATCATAGGGTTGGACTTTACTTTACGTATATTGACAACTTCACTTAAAGGTACCATCATACCTCTCATATTCATGAGGTTTAATGATGAAAGTTTACTCCCAAGAGTATCTAAATTAGATTGAGTTAATTTTTTACTTTCATTGTCCAAGACCAAGAACATAGGGATCTGATCTGGTGAATTGGTAGAATTCTTATGTGCGATAACCATCCCTTCAAAAGCAAGATACAAGATGTTGTTGACCTGTTTTACACTCAATCCACTTCTGGCGATCTTCTCTGTATCCGGAATAAGTTCAAACTTCTCATAGATCTCATCAGCCATAATATCGACATCGACAAGGCCCTCTGTCTCTGTAAGTATATTGGCAACTTGCGTAGAAATATCTCTCATTACCTCCAGGTTTTCACCATGTACTTCAACAACAATAGAAGCCAAAGTAGGAGGACCTGATGGTTGTTCTACAAACTTAATACTTGTACCTTTTGTTAAAGGTATACATGCTTCTTTTATCAAAGGTCTTAAACGTTGTACCATGAGAAATGATGGTTCAGTACGACCATGTTTATCTGTTAGGTTTACTGATATTTCTGAAACATTTTCAGTACGTTTCATACTTGCACCCTTAACAAGTCCTGCATAATCCAAGGGGATACCCTGCCCTAAAAAGAGCTCAATATTCATGATTTCCTCTTCCTTCTTTAGGAAGTTTATCACACAGGAACTCATCTTTTTTGTCTGCTCGATAGAAGAACCTGTTGGTGTATCTACATAAATAGAAAATGTATTATCGCTTTTCCCCGGTAACATTTTGGCCAAAACCAATTTGGTAGGGAACATTAACAGAGAAAGAAAAAATGCTGCCGCGGTTAATATGATCACCAACCTTTTTTTTACCTTGCTGTCAAGGATACCGTAAATCAAACTTTCAAGATTTTTCATTATTTGGATCCTTTGTCATCATCTTTATTGTGATGATCACCATGTTCTGGTTTTTTGAGTAGTTTTAAACTTAAATAGGGCGTAAAGATATACGCTACAAAAAGTGATGCAATAAGTGCTACAGGTACATTATAAGGGATAGGTTTCATAAATGAGCCCATCATTCCTCCAACAAAAGCCATAGGTACCATCGTCAAGATAATAGCCAGGGTCGCTATATTGGTTGGTGCTCCGATCTCATCTGTTGCTTCAATTAAAAGTTCACCCATCTCTTTGTCTTCTACTCCATGGCTGTGTAAATGTCTGTGTATATTTTCAATCACAATGATCGCAGCATCAACCAGTAACCCCAGAGAAAGTAAGAGTGCAAAAAGTGTGATCCTGTTCATCGTTTGACCTGTCATCCATGCGGTGAAAAGTGTCACTGCCAAAATAGCAGGTACGGTAAAGGTAACGATGAGAGACTCTCTCCAGCCCAAAGCAAAAACCAACATCAAGGCAATAATAATAATCGTAATAAAAAGGTGATGCATTAACTCATTTACAGCTTCATTCGCACGCTCACCATAGTTTCGTGTAATAATATACCCCATACCGATTCTGTCAAATTCTCTGTCATGTGCTTTTAAAACATTTACGACATCATCAGCAACAAAAACAGCATTTGTACCGGCAAGTTTAGCTACTGTCAATGTAATTTGTGTTCTTTGATCACTAAACTCTGATACCTGCCCTTCATCACTTTCACTATGATTTACTTTATCTTTAAAGAGTATTTCTGCTGTTTGGAAGTTTTGGATATCAACCCCTTCTTTCACTGAAGCAACATCTCTAAGATAAATAGGTGAGCCCATGTATTGTGCAACAATAATATCACCCACATCGTCAACACTTTCGATAGCATTCTTCACACCAAAAATAACCAGCTTATTATCTGCAGTTCTTCCTTTGACATCAGGAACATCCACAGCCACTGACTGAACAGCCTGCATTATCTGCCCCAGTGAAAGGTGATAGGCAGAAAGTTTCCCCATGTCTACTTCAATATTATACTGCGCTTTACGTGCACCTTTAAGTATTGTTTTTGCAACGTAATTTACAGAATTAAGTTTTTGCTGTATTTTTCTCACGACTTTAAAAAGTGCAATATCATTCACAGTTTTTTGATCTTTTGGATAGAACGCTACACTTATAATAGGAATATCAATATCAATATCAAAAGGTTTAACAATGGGTTGCATCGTACCTTTTGGAAGGCTATCCATATTTTGCATCACCTTATCATAGAGTTTTAGATTTGAATCTTCTCTATTTTCACCAATATAATACATGATGTTTACAATACCCACATTATCCATCGCCATTCCATAAACATGTTCTATACCACGAACTTCACGAAGTTTTCGCTCTAGAGGTTTTACAATGACATTTTCTATCTCTTTGGGTGTGGCACCAGGTAAAGCGACTATAACAGCCCCACCAGAAATAGCAATCTGAGGATCTTCTTCCCGTGGCATTGTATTGAGTGCAATATATCCAACAAGAAGTAATATAGCACCTAGAACAACTGTTAACGGACTGTGTAAAAACCCTTTAGCAAGCTTCCCTGCTACATTTATGACCTGATATTCATTTTTATTTTTCATATTACCTACTTAATAAGAATTTTTGCATACATCCCCGGATACACTGAGTGAACAGTCAGTTTAAATTCATAAACCTATGTGTCATGGGGTTGGAACTTGGAATTATTGATGTAATGATCCCTCTTGTCGAAAAACCATGGAAGGAATTTCTATATTGACTTTTTTTCAACTATCACCCTGTCATTAGCTGCGAGTATTGTCAAATAATTATACTGATTTAAAACTTCATCCTTTTTTGCTAATGCCTGATTCACTTGTTTTTCAGATATATCTAGCACATATTTAAGATTTTTTGCTGCAAGTTGTAACATTTCAATCTTATATTTATAAAGTATACTTTTTCAATATTAGCTATAAAAAAATCTTATAGATATACGGGATTATAGCTCACATGAGTTATATTAATGATTAAAATGAGTTTAGTTAATGAAAAAAATTGTAGATGTGTCCATAGGGTACCTAGGTACCTTACGGGTACTTTAATTTTAAAGTGTTGCGTAACTTACAGAGATACATGCTTCTAGTGAAGACAATGCATCAATGACATCTTTTGTAACATGTCCATCAATACGAACAACTGCCAAGGCTTGTTGTTTAGAATCACGTCCAAGTCTAAAGTCGGATATATTGAGATTATTTTCTGCCATGATCTTACCCACGTCACCGATCACACCTGGAGTATCTGTATTTCTAAAGAATATCATAGTACCTTTTGGTTCAACGTCCAGAATATAGTCATCAATTTCAATAATACGCTGTACCGTATCGTCAAACACTGTACCTTCGATCGTGATAATACCTTCAGCAGTTGTAAGTTTAATACCTACTTTGTTGGTGAACCCACTGTTGTTTGGTTTGACCTCTTTAATGATTTCAATACCACGTTCATCAGCAACAAATTCTGCGTTCACATAATTGACCTGATCACCCACTGACTCAGTCAGTACACCTACGGTTGCAAAAGTTCCCATAGATTCAATATGCTCAGATACAGGACCTTCTGCCGTTACACGAATAGACTTTACTGCACTCTTGGTCACTTGTGCAGACATGTGTCCGATCTTTTGGATCAATTCCAGATAAGGTCTTACAAAATCAGGTAATTCATTTTCTTTGATCGGTAAATTAAGTGCATTGGGGTACGAAATACCTTTAGCTGCAGCAATCGCATTTTCTGCTGCTTGGATCGCAATGTTTTTTTGAGATTCTTTCGTATTTGCCCCAAGGTGAGGTGTAACCATTACATTATCAAGATCCAATAGAGGATGATCTGTTGCAGGTTCTTTGTTAAATACATCAATACCTGCTTTGGCTATCTTACCGTTTGTAAGTCCTTCTAAAAGTGCATCTTCATCAAAAAGACCACCTCTTGCACAGTTGATCAAAATAACACCATCTTTCATAGTAGCTATTTCATCTTTACCTATCATTCCGATAGTTTCAGAGTTTTTAGGTGTATGGATCGTAATAATATCACAGGCTAAAATATCTTCAAAGTTTTTCGTATATCCGATATCAAGATCTGTTGCCTTACTTGAATCAACATAAGGGTCATATGCCAATACATCCATTTCAAATGCTTTGGCTCTTTTAGCGACTCTTGAACCGATATTACCAAAACCGATCACACCCAGTTTTTTATCTTTAAGCTCTGTACCATACCAGTCTTGTCTTCTCCATACACGGTCAAGTTTAAGGTTGTTATGTGCATAAGGAAAAGATCTTACACATGAGAGCATATGTGTCATCGTAAGTTCAACTGCTGCAATGGTATTAGCAGTAGGCACATTCATAATGACGATCCCTTGTTTACTTGAACCAGGAATATCAACATTGTCTACACCTACACCGGCACGTACTACTGCTGTTATTTTTGTAGCAGAAGCTAAAAATGCATCATCCACATCAGTTGATGAACGCGTAATAGCCACATCTGCTAATGGAATGATTTCAGCTATGAGCTTATCTTTTGGCTCGTCTGCTGCATTTATAAATTCTATCTCAGAGTCATTTGCTAAAATATCTAATCCATCTTGATGAATATGATCACAAACTACAATTGTCTTTTTTGACATAGGTTAACCTTTTTGTAAAGTTTTGAGTATATAAAATAGGGGGAGTCATACGAGAGTCGTATTTCTCCGACTACTGAAGTAAACTAAAGTAATACCGAATGGTATCACTTCAGCATTAAAAGAAACTTTGAGATTGACTCAAAATTTCTGGTAAATAATTATTTTTTTAGCATATCGCCAAATGCATCACCTAAAGTCATGCTGTCATCTTGATCAAGGTTAAGTTGATCCATTGCTTCTCTCTCTTCTTGACGCTCAAGTCTTTTAACAGAAACTCTGATTCTATCAGTGTTACCATCGATGAAAGATATTACACCTTTGATCTCTTGACCTTTTTCGATCTCGTCAAATTTAATTGGGTGAAGATCTTCTGTTCTGATAAGGGCATCAACATTCTCTTCAAGTGCTATAAATACACCAAAGTCTTTTTTGTCTTTTACTGTACCAGTTACAATTGCACCATTTTTATGTGTCTCTGCAAATGCTTTTACAGGAGAAGCTTCCAGTGCTTTTTTACTTAATGAAATTTTACCTGCATCTCTGTCAATTTTGATGATTTTAACTTCAACTTCATCACCCACTTTGAGTTCAGATTTTGCATTTTGTGATTTATCCCAAGAAATTTCCTGATTATGAAGAAGACCTTCTACAGTTCCCACTTTCACAAATGCACCAAAATCAGTAATAGATGTCACTGTACCAGTTACCACATCACCAACTCTGTTTTCAGCAACAAATGCATCCATAGGTTTAGGAAGAAGATTTTTAAGACTTACTCTAAGCCTTCTACCTTCTTTATCGATCTCGATCACTTCAACATTAATGTCAGAATTGTTCTCTAGGTAATCTTTAGGATGTTTAACATTTTTGTCCCAAGAGATCTCAGATACATGAAGGAATGCTTCAAGATCTTCACCAAGATCTACAAATACACCGTATGGTTCGATGTTAGAAACAGTAGCAGTCACTGTATCACCTACACCGATGATCGCATCAATGTCAGCCCAAGGATCAGGGTTAGCATCTTTAATAGAAAGTGAAAGGTGTCTTTTCTTTTTATCATACTCTAAAGCGATAACATTTACTTCATCACCTTCAGCAAAATATTTAGAAGGGTTAACTGGACCTTTGTGAGAAATTTGTGAATAATGAACAAGTCCGTCCATACCACCAACATCTACAAACATACCATAAGAAGTAATTTTCTTAATTGTACCGATCACTGGTTCTTTATTTTCAAGTAATGTACCAACGATTTCATCCGTTTTAGCTTTATCACGCTCAATAAGTTCTTTTCTAGAAACAACTACTGAACCTTTATCTTTATCTACTTTAACGATAACAGCTTTAACTTTTTTACCTTTTGGATCTATTTTTGAAGAAAGGTAAGAGAGTGTACGTGGCATGAAGAATTCTAAACCATCCACTTCAACAACATATCCACCTTTATTGGTCTTAGTGATAACACCTTCGATAATATATTCTTGTTCATCATCATACTCAGCGATAAATTCATTAAGAGCAACTCTTGCTTGTGCTGCTGTGTGAGAGATACGACCTCTACCCATGGTAACTACACTAATTTCATCACCTACGCTGAAAGTTACATTACCTTCTTCATCTTTAATCTCATCAAGATTAAGGTTAGCATCTCTACCACCACCGATATCAACGACTGCTAAATTATCATTTTCATCAATTTTAACAATTGTACCTGTAACTAAATCACTTTTTGATTCTGATTTTTTGAACGATTCCTCAAGCATCGCCTCAAAATCTACTTCTTCTATTTCGATATCTTCGAACTTCATACCTATCCTTATGTGCACACAAATTTTGCGCTATTATACCCATTTAAACATAAAAAATGCTTATAGGGAAAAGTATAGATGGCGTTGTACTGAGTGAATTTTTTTCATAAGTGAACAGGCGTAACAGCTTGGAGTTTCAGGTCTCCAAGGACATTTTCTAGTCTTTAAAAGGAAATACTTTTAAAAACTTCAAAATAAGTAGGAAATGTTTTTGCCGTACACTCTGGTTCATTGATCGTGACAGAGACAGGATCTAACGCTAAAAGAGAGAAGCACATAGCCATTCTATGATCATCATAAGTGTCAATAGCCGCATGTTTCAGTTCGTTAGGTGCGGTGATCTTTAAATAATCTTCACCCTCTTCTACCTCAGCACCGACTTTACGTAATTCTGTAGCCATGGCAAAAAGCCTGTCTGTTTCCTTCACACGCCAATTGTAGATATTGCGAAGTGTTGTTGTCCCTTTACAAAAAAGGGCAGTTGTCGCGATGGTCATTGCCGCATCAGGTATATGGTTGAAGTCCATATCGATTGCATTTAGAGCATCTCTTGTTACTGAGATATAGGTATCGCCCCACTCCACTCTTGCACCCATTTGTTCTAAAACATCAACAAATTCTACATCACCTTGTATACTGTTTCTACCTATACCTGTCACTTTAACTGTGCCGCCCTTGATAGCTGCAGCTGCTAAAAAATACGAAGCAGAAGAGGCATCACCTTCAATCATATAGGTCTCTGCCGCCTTATAGTGTTGGCCACTTTTTATATGAAATGTCTTATAATCCCTATTCTCAACTTCAACACCGAATTTTTGCATAATATCCAAGGTTATATCGATATAAGGTTTAGAGACCAATTCACCGATGATAGAGATAGTCATATCATTCTCAGCCATAGGGGATGCCAGTAAGAGTGCTGTTAAAAACTGACTGGAAATACTGCCATCTATCTCAACTTCTCCTCCTTTTAAACCCTTGGATTCTATCTGTAATGGCGGGTAACCCTCATTTTCAAGGTAGTTTATGTCTGCTCCAGCTTGTCGCAGGGCATCCACCAGGTGTCCTATGGGTCTCTCTTTCATTCGTGCTTCACCTGTCAGTACATATGTGCCTTTACCCAAACACAAAGCCGCACAAAGTGGTCGCATAGCTGTACCGGCATTACCTAAAAATAGTTCATGAGAGATTTCAGAACTTATTGGTCCAGCATTCCCAACGATCGTACACTCTGTTTTATCCTCAGACAATGTATAGTCAATGTCCAGTTTTTTCAGGGCATTTAACATATGTCTTGTATCATCGCTCTCTAAAAGATTAGTGATCTTTGTTGTACCTTCTGCCAATGCAGCAATTAATAACGCTCTATTTGAAAGACTCTTGGAGCCTGGGAGATTGATCTCTCCGTCTATTTTAGCAATAGGTTCAAGTGTCAGAGTATTCATACTATTTCATCTACTTGTTTGATCTCTTGAATTTTATTGATCACATTTTGTACTATCCAGTCAGGTGTTGAAGCACCTGCAGAAATACCACAAAATACTTTGCCTTCAAACCAAGAATCTTCAAGTTCTTTTTCATTCTCTATCAAATAACTGTCATCACAGTCACGTTTACAAATGGAATGCAACTGCTTGGTATTAGAGGAGTGTTTCCCCCCTATAACGATCATAACATCCGCATCTTTTGCAAGTTCTGCCGCAGCATCCTGATTTTCAAAGGTTGCATTACAGATCGTATTAAAAACCCTTATCTCTTTACGTGTTAACATTAAAGCATTCACTATTTTGACAAAATCTTCAGGTTTTTTAGTGGTTTGAGAAACCACGGCAACCTTTCTTTTAAGTGGAAGCACATCCAACTCTTCAGGTTCAAGCACAATAAAGGCATCCTCAGAGTCTATCGCGTAACTTACCACTCCTTTGATCTCTGGATGATCTTTATCGCCAAAGATCACAATGCTATACCCATCTTCACTCATTTTTTCTACAATATTTTGAGGGGTAGTCACATACGGACATGTAGCATCTATGATTTTATGGTCTTGTTTTTGCAGTACGGAAAGTTCATTTTTAGGGATACCATGTGTACGTATCACCACTGCGTCATCCGTATGAATATCATCTAACTTTTCAGCAAGACCAATGTTAAATCCAACTTTCAGTCGATTGATCTCATCCTTATTATGGATCAAAGGTCCATAGGTCACAGATCCTTGATGTTCTTCAGCTATTTCAATAGCCCGCTTCACACCAAAACAAAATCCGTAACTAGATGCTAATTGTATTTTCATTTTATCTCAATTCTGCCTGACATTCTTTTTCAAGTGCCGTCATAATTTCATTCATCACAGTTTCTATATCACTGTCTTCAAGTGTTTTGTCCATAGACTGAATAAAGAAACGCACGGTAAGACTCTTCTTATCTCCGAGTTTCTCATCTTCATAAATATCTACAGGATAGATATCTTTAAGCATAGGTTGGTCTAATGCATTCAGTACTTTAGCCACTTCATAATAATTCATAGACTTATCTATGACCACTGATAGATCTTTATACACTCCCTGGAACTTAGAGATAGGTGTTGCATTAATATGTTTAGGTAAGAACGTATTAAAATCCAGTTCTGCTATAAACGTTTCAGGTAGTCCAAAACTCTCTTGCACTGTAGGGTGAAGTTTTGAAATAAACCCACACACCTTGCCAGCTACAATAACATTCGCTGATTGGTAAGGATGGATAAGTCCATTATTGTAGCTACAAGGCACCAGTTCAAATGCACCAACTACAGCACCTACCTTTTGTGTAAAGGTAGCAAAATCTATGACTTTAGGTTTTCCTGAATTTCTGACATTTTCACCTTCAACTTGTCCTGAAAAAGCAAAAGAGATCACATCACTCTGCGCTCTTTTACTGTCAAACACTGCACCCATTTCAAAAAGAGGAATAGATTTTTTAGTGTAGCTTACATTACGCTTCACTGCATTCAACAAATTGACCAAAACCGTACTTCGAAGTGTATTAAGTTCTTCAGCTATAGGGTTGGCTAGTTCAAGTGCTTCCTCTAAAATAGAAAAACCATATTTCTCCAAAAGTGCTTTTTCAGAAAAAACATACGATACATTTTCATAAAAACCTGCACCTACTGCACGGTTTTTAAACCCTTTTTTCGCTTTATATCTCTCTGTCGTATCATTTAAACGTGCCTTTTCAGCGAAGACAAAAGGTTTGGCTTCAATGTTATTGATACCTATAATACGTACAATCTCTTCAGAGATATCTTGAATATGTGTAATATCATGCCTAAAAAGTGGTACCACCGCTGCAATCACATTATTGCCCATCGAATTGATCTCAAAACCGAGTTTTTTCAATATCGTGGCAACTTTACCCAGTTCAACATCCATACCGATAATAGCCGAGATCTCTTCCACATCTACGATCACTGTTTTGTTCTCTCTCTCAACATTCACATTAAGTGAACCTTCATAACAAGAGATATCTGTATATTTTTCCATTAAACAAGCAAGAAAAGAGAGACCGAAAGGTAACTCAGGATTGGAACCTCTTGATGTTTTATAATACAGGTCATCAGTCTTTAAAGATGCCGAAGATACAGCTTCGACCAAAGTATCAGGATGAACATAGCTGGCTTCCAATAAAATCTCTTTTGTAGCATCATTTGCTGTAACAGATGCTTCCTGACTCACACCTACAACACTCAACACTTTTCCATCATTTATGATTTCTGTAATACCTTTGACTTTAGCTGTTGGAAATACACAAATTTTATCCTTATCATTACGGAAAATCCTACTGTTATAGGCACGTAAGACAACACCTGTTGTATGTGTTGCATAAGCAAGTAAAGAAGCGAGTTTACCTTCCCCTTCTACATTCACCATCGCTAAACGTAAAGTGATCAGAAAACTATTGGAGATCGTATCAATCGTTGCCAGCTTATAATGCAGGTCAGCATCCATTATCCCTTTACTCTGCAGTTCGGCTTCTCTGCCAATACCGAGTTTCATTTTATTATTTAATTTATATTCAGATACTTTCATCTCAATATCAAGTGCGGAACTCAAATCTCTTGCCACTCCATACACAGAAAGACAATCTCCTCTGTTTGCTGTCAGTTCAAGTTCGATGACCGTATCTGCTACACATGCATAAGAACCAAATGCTTTCCCTGCCTCAAGGGTACCAATACTCTCATCAAGTATCATGATCCCTTTACCTGTATCGGGAAGTCCGAGTTCAGAAGAAGCACATACCATCCCTTCACTCTCTACACCACGAAGCTTCGCATGTTTAATGGCAAAGTCACCAGGAAGTACTGCGTCTATGGTTGCCACAGCTACATACTCTGCATCCACAACATTCGCTGCACCACAAACGATCTGTCTTGTACCTGACCCCACATCTATCTGGCATACATTCAGCTTATCAGCATCAGGATGTTTTTCACAAGAGATGATCTTACCAATAACAACTTTGGGATCAATCTCAATTTCAGTAAGGCTGTCAACTTCTAAACCAATAGAATTAAACGTTTCATACAGCGTATCGTTACTGACACTACTCAGGTCTATAAATTCATCTAACCAAGATCTTGTTACTATCATCTAAACTGCTCCAACAAACGAATATCTCCTTCAAACAGACTTCTTAAGTCCGGTATCTTATGCATCAACATTGCAAAACGCTCCACACCCAAACCAAAAGCATAACCACTCACATCATCATAACCTACTGCTTTAAAGACATTCGGATCGACGATACCACATCCAAGCACTTCCAGCCAACCTGTGTGAGAACAGACACGACATCCTTCTCCTTCACAGAAGATACAAGAGATATCCACTTCAGCAGACGGTTCGGTAAAAGGGAAGAAGCTTGGTCTAAAACGTACTTCAACATCTCCAAACATGTATTGTAAAAAGTCTGTTAAGATCGCTTTGAGATTTGCAAAACTCACTTTGCCTTTAGCATCAACGACCAAACCTTCCACTTGATGAAACATTGGTGTATGCGTAATATCATAATCACGTCTAAATACAGTACCTGGCGCTATCATACGTATAGGAGGCTTTGTTTCAAGCATGGTTCTTATCTGGACAGGAGAAGTATGTGTTCTTAAAAGTCCGCCATCTTTAAAATAAAATGTATCTTGCATATCACGCGCAGGATGATATTTAGGAAGATTAAGTGCTTCAAAGTTATGAAAATCATCTTCAACCATAGGTCCAGATTCAACTGCAAAATTCAATGCCACGAAATAATCAATGATCTTATCCATGGTCTCCATGACAGGATGAAGTGCACCTTTTTGTGCCAAAGTACCATAAAGTGAAACATCTATCGCTTCAGATTTAAGTACTTTTTCTATCTCTTCAGCTTTCAACACTTCATAACGTACATCAAAGCTTGCCTGTAACGCGGATTTATTTTTATTTAATCCTTCAGCAAATGCTTTTTTTTCTGGTCCGGGTACATCTTTCATCTTAGCAAATTCTGCTGCTAAAATCCCCTTCTTCCCAAAAAGCTCAATACGTACTTTTTCCAATGTTTCAAGCGAGTCAGCCTGAACGATCTTCTCTTCTAATTCTTTCATAAAACCTCTATATCACTTCAGTAATTACCGTGATTTTAACTAAAAGTTGCTAATAAGGTGATTTAATAGGCTTTTTGTGTGTTATAATTGAAAAACTAAATCATTTTAAAGGACACAACTATGTGTATATTTTGCAAAATAGTAAACAAAGAAATCCCAAATAATACAATACATGAAAGCGAACATTTTTTGGCATTCCATGACCTCTATCCTAAGGCACCTGTACATATTCTCATCATCCCTAAAACGCACGTAGACTGTTTTCAGGATGTCACACCGGATATGATGGCAGGACTCACTGTATTTGCACAAGAGGTAGCAACAAAAGTAGGCTTAGATATCAACGGATACAGATTGATCACAAACAACGGTGAAGACGGTGGACAGGAAATACTACATTTACATTTCCATATGTTAGGTGGAGGAAAACTCGTATGGAATCATCAACACGAAGATCCACATAAGTCTTTATAAGATTTATGTGATTTAAAACATTTCTTTCATACAAATATAAACGAGCTACTAATATTTTCTTCAAGACATTCGAATCGCTTACGCTTTTTTCTTTTTTGTCGTAGTACAAAAAAGAAAAAAGTAACAAAGAATAACAATGCCACAAGTAATACAAGAGGAAGTATCAATAAATAAAAATAATCATAAAAGATTATGCGTCAATTTCCTCAAGTTTCAAATCATACTCAGCCACAATCTCATCATCCTTCTCCGTCGCGATCTCTAAGCGCTCAAAAAAAGCATCCACTTCCTGCTGCACAAGACCTACTGCTTTAGATAGCTCCATAATTGCATCATTATCACTAGAATTTGAAGCTTTTTCAAGTTCTGTATTTTTCACAGCCAACTCTACCTCTAAAGTCTCAATCTTTTCTTCACAAAGTTTGATCTCTTTGGTATAAGGTTTACGCACTTCATTACGAGCCTGTGTTACAACCTTACGTTGTTTCTTACGTTCTTTATGATTAATCTTAGGCTTTTGCTTCTTAGGTACTGCACCTGCTTCTTCTTCCCATCCTATCTTCTCTAAAAAGTCTGCATACGACCCATCAAAATACTCCGCCCCGCCCTTATGGAAAATGACCAGGGCATCCGCCAATCTATGCAAGAGCATCTCCGAGTGTGTAACCATAATGAGGGAACCTTCAAAACTATCTATGGCATCAGCCAGTGCATCAATGGACTGCATGTCAAGGTGGTTAGTAGGCTCATCAAGAAAGAGTAGGTTTGCAGGTGTTCCTATAATTTTACCCAACATAACACGGCTACGCTCTCCACCTGAGAGTACTTCTACTTTCTTATCTCCAAGCTCTCCAGAAAACATCATACGCCCGGCGATGTTCCGTGCTTGAGGAATACCAATTTCTTTACTCACAGATGCAATTTCATCCACAATTGTAGACTTAACGTTTAATCTTTCAATGTTTGTCTGTCCAAAGTGTGCAAAGGCAGTAGAAGGATGAAAGTCAAGTTTACCCTGCTGCTGTGAAAGCTCTCCGGCAATGTAGTTAAGTAAAGTAGATTTACCCTTACCATTTTTACCGATGATCGCCAAACGCTTACCCTTTTCCATGGCAAAAGTAATACCTTGAAAAAGCGGTTCGTCAGGCTTGTATCCAAAACCAAGGTCTTCTGCGCGGAAAATAACTTTAGCAGGGGTATCTTTATAATTGAACTTGAATGACAAGGTTGCATCATTTTGCAAGTCATCCATGTCATCCATCTTATCAAGTTCTTTTTGCTTGGACTGAGCCAATGCAGCCGTAGATGCTCTAGCTTTGTTACGTGCTACAAACTCTTCAAGTTCTTTACGCTTTTTGTCTTGATTAACCTTTGTCTTTTCATAGGTTTCATCTTCCATTTCTAAGGTAGAATAGTATTTATAACTGTTTCCACTGACAATTCTCAAGCCCTTACGTTGTACACCCATCGTATGTGTTGTGACCGAGTCCATAAAATCTCTATCATGCGTGATAAGTATTACCTCACCATCAAACTCACGAATAAACCCCTTAAGCCAACGTAATGAAATAATATCCAAGTAGTTGGTAGGCTCATCAAGTAATAACATATTTGGTTCTGTGGCAAGTAACTTCACTAAGTTAATACGTATTTGGTACCCACCTGAAAAACTCATAGGGTCTTTGTCTAAATCTTCTTCTGAAAACCCTAGCCCAAAAAGAAGTTTTTCTATCTTATAGAAATTCCATTGTTCATCTTCAGGCAATGCTAATGCACACTCTTCACGTACTGTATGCTCAGTAAATACAAGATGCTGTCTCAGTGTACCAATCATGTAGTTTTTAGGAATGCTAACATCCCCTGAGTCATACTCTTCTTCCCCTAAAATAATCTTAAAAAGTGTAGATTTTCCAGAACCATTACGCCCTACAAATCCTATCTTTTGATTTGAAGCGAATTTAAGATTGACATCTTTAAAAAGGGACTGCCCCCCAAAACTTTTTGCGAGGTTGGTAAGTTGTATCATGTGTGTATCCATATATGGGAATTCGAGGTTCGCATTATAGCGAAAAGTGTATTAGGTCGCATAACATATGTTTGAAAGTATTATCATTCTATAATGAACCTATGAGTATTTTTCAAAGGATTCAAAATGAGCAGCAGTAATTTAAAACACTTAGAAAAAATTAAAGACGGTATTGACAGATCAGAGACACTCACAGAAGAAGAGAAAAGTGATTCGGTGAAACGTATTGAAGAGTGGTATAGAGAAGATATGGCTTCTGGTACATTTATGAAAGAGTTAAGTGAACTTTCGCCTACTATTAAAGCACTTTTAGCTGAACTTGGGCTACTCTAGAAATAGTTCTCCCCCCTCTGATCTTCAGCAAAGAGTTAGAGTAAAATAATAAAACGTGATAAAGCACTAATAGTCTTTAAAACACGTGCTCTAAAATCTACGAACGGCAAGCTCCGCCAAACCCATCTTCAAGCTCAATATTCATAGAAATAAGCGCTTCTTTTTCAGAGATTTTCTCACCATTTTGAATGATAGTATATATTACTTTCACCGAATCTCGTATAGAGTTCACAGTCGTACAGTAACTCTCCAAAGATGCCCCTATGTAACGCTTCGCTTTTGTTGCATCAAAGTCACCTTCAAAATCAAAAATGATGTGCATAGAGGCAAATTTCATAGGTACAGATTTTGTACGTTCAATTTCTGCTTTTACAGAATAGTTCTTAACCTCAAACCCATCTTTCTCAGCCATCATCACAAGGTCTATACCTGTACACCCTATAATTCCTGTTGCAAAATACTCCACAGGAGTGATCTCTTTACAATCAAGTATATAACTGGACTTGATCGTATTAGCCTTAAATTTTTTATCTCCCAAATACTCTACTGATACATTCATATTTATTCCTAATATTTATCTGTCATAGTGTACACTATATGAGATATAGGGAACCTATAATATTACTTCATAAAGGCATCATCATGGGTATAGAGATAGAACGAAAATTTCTTATAAACAAAGACAAACTTTCAGACCTTAAAAATGGCTACACAATCAAACAAGGCTACATCCAAACGATAGACCACACAACCGTTAGAGTACGTATACGTGACAAAGAAGCATTTCTCACAATCAAAAGTAAAAATGTGGGTGTTTCACGGCTTGAATTTGAATACCCTATCCCTCTCGAAGATGCAGATGAAATGCTAAACAAACTCTGTCACACATCACTGATAGAGAAAACCCGATATCTAGTGAAATATGAAGGTCATGTATGGGAAATAGATATTTTTAAGGGAAAGAATAAAGGATTGACCATAGCAGAAATAGAACTGGAAAGTGAAGATGAAGATTTTTCTTTACCCCAGTGGGTAAATGAAGAAGTTACAGATGATGTGAGGTATTTTAATTCAAATTTAATTGAAAGTCCATATACAGATTGGTAATGTCTTACTCTCATTCTCACACTGTGGTAACGAGAAAAAGTGCCATTTTAGCTATTTTGAGTCTCTAGCCAAACCTTCAAACTCTCCACCTGCTCCAAAGTCCTCACAGTTGCAGTACCACCCTCAGACTGACGTGCATTCATAGATGCGCGGTTATCAAGAAGTGCAACCACCCCTTCACCTATACGCTCATCTATACTTTGTAGATCTTCCAAAGAAAGTTCAGAGATGTCTAATCCCTTTTCCTCAGCCAAGTTTACAGCATTACCTGTAATGTGATAAGCATCACGGAATGGTAAATTTGCTTCTTTTACGAGGTAGTCAGCAAGGTCTGTAGCACTCAGGTGTCCCATCATACATGCTTTTTCCATCTGTACTACATTGACTGTCATATCTACTATCATCTCTTCAAGTACTTGCAGTGAAAGTGTTGCTGTTCTTACTGAATCAAACACACCTTCTTTGTCTTCCTGCATGTCTTTGTTGTAGGCAAGTGGTAGCCCTTTCATCACAGTAAGAAGTGCTACAAGGTTACCATTTACACGTCCCGTTTTACCACGTAGCAGTTCAGGGATATCAGGATTTTTCTTTTGTGGCATGATGGAAGAACCTGTTGCATGTCTATCAGAAAGTGTGACCCATCTAAATTCACTTGCAGACCACAAAATGAGTTCTTCACTCAAACGGCTCATATGCATCATCATCGTACTGATGTTAAAGAGTATCTCCAGTGCAAAGTCTCTGTCACTGACTGTATCAAGACAATTCAGTGTTGGTGCATTGAAACCCAATTTATCAGAAGTGATCTGACGAGAAATGTTGTGAGGCGTACCAGCCAAAGCAGCACAACCAATAGGAGAATAATTGTTACGTTCATAAGAACTCACAAAACGCTCATAATCACGTTTAAACATACTTGCATAGGCCATCATATGGTAACCAAAGTTGATAGGCTGAGCATGTTGTAAATGTGTCATACCTGGGAGCATTACTTCTGCATTTTTTTCTGCCACAGCAACAAGGGTTCTAATGTTTTCTAAAAGTAGATCAGCAATGGTTTTTGTATTATTTTGCACATAAAGTCTAAAGTCAAGTGCTACCTGATCATTACGGCTGCGTGCAGTATGTAAACGTTTACCCGCATCTCCTACTTTCTCAGTCAATCTTCCTTCTATTGCCATGTGAATATCTTCATCATCACCATCAAGTTTAAATACACCGGACTCTACTTCACCCAGTATCTCATACAACCCACCTTCAATCTTTTCATAATCTTCTTTAGAGATGATTTCCTGCTCACAAAGCATATATGCATGGGCACGTGAACCTTCTATATCTTCTCTATAAAGAACCTTATCAAAAGGTAATGAATTATTAAGATCTTGAAGTAGTTTTGAACTTTTTTCTGAGATTCTTGCAGATGCAATTTTTTTAGCCATGATGGTTTCCTGATATGTTTATAATTAAAAGTATTTTATCGTAATATTCGTATGATTAGGTTTTAGAAAATGAAGAAGTAAAAGGCAGCCCAAACTAATGAACTTAAAAAAGAAATTTACAAATTTGGACAAGGCGTAAAACTTGTTCAATTAGAATGTTTAAAATAACTACCTTTTGTAAGTGAATTATATCATTTTTTCATTAAATTATCATTAAAAGTCATAATAAACTTCAAAAAAAATGATGTATGATGTTATTATAGCCATCAGTAAAGGGGTAAATTAAACCGAAGAAAAAAGACAGAAACCGAGCAAAACAAGGAAGTTTACAATTTTGGACAAGGAGTAAAACATATAACCCAGCTAAATTGCCTTTTGTAATACAATTATAA
>Ga0164313_10002040_pt1 | contig 18133 bp, 14 predicted proteins | sample GuaBasSedimGuay4_FD_113735 | JGI IMG/M metagenome (GOLD analysis project Ga0164313, IMG submission 113735) | Subseafloor sediment microbial communities from Guaymas Basin, Gulf of California, Mexico - Guay4, Core 4569-4, 0-3 cm | ecosystem: Environmental > Aquatic > Marine > Hydrothermal vents...
AACCTGGAAACCAAGATTGGAGATAATTATGAGACGTACACTCATCATCATCGGAGTTATTCTCATCTGTGGCGCACTGGCCGCTCCGGCATCCGCCGGCGAGACTGGTTGGCGCCTCCGGGTCTTTGGGGCATGGATGGACCCCAATCTCGACGAGACCGTTCCCGCCGGGGACCCCGAAGAGATTCGGGTCACGGCTGCGAGCGATTTCGGTTTCGGCGCCAGCCTCGAGTACCAGTTCACCGAGCGTCTCGGGCTCGAGCTCGGTGCATTCAGAGCGAGCCCAGAGATCGAGCTCAGCGCCGACATTTCCGGGTATGGCCATCTCTCTCTCACAGACTCGATGTCGACACGCGTGATCACCCTCGATTTCGATTTCCATGTCACTCCGAACAGCCGGTCCATCGACTTCTATCTCGGCGCAGGCTTGGCAAATCTGGGCTTTAGCAACCTCCACTACGTCGATCCTGAGGGCGACCCGCTGGATCTCGGCACCGGCGGCGAGCTCACCTGGACGATCAAGGCGAGTCTTGACATCGCCTTTGGCGACAGCAAGTGGGCCGCCACCGGCGGCATCCGATATATCGACGCCGATCTCGAGGTTTGGAATGAGGACGATTTACCCGGTCGAATGGTGACCTTCGGATTCGACACCATCACGGCCACCATCGGCATTGCGTACAGCTTCTGAAAGAGACGGGCTCGGAGGCAGGTCGGGCTCAGCCCGATACGAACGGGTTGGTGGCCTTCTCGCGGCCGATGGTGGTCTCCGGGCCGTGGCCGCAGATGACTCGGGTGTCTTCGGGCAGGGTGTAGAGCTGGGTACGGATCGAACGTTCGAGGACGGGAAATGAACCGCCCATGAGATCGGTGCGGCCGATGGAGCCCGCAAAGAGCACGTCGCCGGCCACGACCAGCTCCTCGTCCGCACCCGAAACGACGAAGCATACGCCGCCTGGCGAGTGACCCGGAGTATGGCGAACCTCGAGTTCGAGACCGCCGACATCGAGCTTCTGCCCGTGCTCGAGCCACAGGTTGGGCTCGGGCGGGGCCTCCACCTCGAGCCCGAACAACTGCGCCTGCATCGGCAGGTTGCGGTAGAGTTCGATTTCGTCCGGGTGGAGTCCGATCGGCAGCCCTGCATCCAATTCGCGTGCAAGCTCCGCGGTGCCGCCGGCGTGGTCGAGGTGGCCGTGGGTGTGGAGGATCATGGTCGGCCGCAGCCCGCTCGCGCGGATCCGCTCCGCGATCCGCTCACCCTCCTCGCCGGGGTCGATGACCACGAGGTCACCGGCATTCGCATCGCCGAGCAATACACAGTTGGCTTGTATGGGGCCAACGGGGAATACGTCGAGAAAAAGAGTCGCCATGAACACCTTTCAGTTTTGAGTTTTTAGTTGTTAGTTTTTAGTTGTTCGCCACGCGTCGCGAACGGCGCATGGGGCGAATGGGTGGAACTCAAAACTCATAACCCTCTCAGAAAACTGTTTCAACGAGCAGTCCCATCAACTTAGCAAGCTTCGGAGCTGCCTTCTCGCCCTCCTCGAGGACCTCGGTGTGGGTCAGGGGACGATCGACGAGGCCCGCCGCGGGGTTGGCGGCGAAGGACAGGACCAACACCTTCATACCCATGTGGCGGGCGGCGATGACCTCCGGGACCGTCGACATACCCACCACCGAGCCGCCGAGATCGCGCAGCATCCGCACCTCGGCCGGAGTCTCGAACGACGGGCCGAGCACCGCTGCGTAGACGCCCTCGTGGACCTTGAACCCGGCCCCTTCGGCCGCGGTCCGCGCGGTGACGCGCAGCGCCGGATCGTAGACCTCACTCATGTCCGGGAATTGGGGGCCGAACTCGCGCCCCCACTCGCCGACCAGGGGGTTGGCCCCTTGCAGGTTGAGGTGGTCGGTGATGATGACCAACGAACCGGCCTCGATCCCGGGCTCGAGAGCGCCGGTCGCGTTGGTGGCGATCATCACCTCCGCCCCGAGAAGAGCGGCCAGCCGCACCGGCGCCACCACCTCCTCGGGACGATAGTCCTGGTAGAGATGGAAGCGGCCGTTGACGACCATCAGGGTCTCGTCCCCGCGCCGCCAGAGGGTCACGGTCTGCCGGTGCCCCATCAAGGTATGGAGCGGGAAAGGCAGCACATCACTGAGGTCGATCTCCTCCGCCGCCTCCCAACCCGGCACCTCGAGGCTCAGACCCGAACCCGCAACCAACAGACCACGCACCCGACCGGGCCGATACCGTTCGCGAAACTCCTCTGCAACACGCCGCATGCCGTCCGGGGTCAATCGCGAGCTCATGGCCGGAAGGCTAGCACATGCAGAATTAGGAATTAGGAATTAGGAATTACGAATTTCCACCCCGCCATGTCCTCAGCGGGCGGTGGGCGGCATTCCTAATTCCTAATTCCTAACTCCTAATTCGGACCTACGTGACCTTGGTCGCTACCACCGAAGGGCCGGTTCTGGTACCTTTGCGCCCGCGATGCCGCGGATTCGTCTCCAGTCGTTGAAGCTCACCGGATTCAAGTCGTTTCCGGATGAGGTGGAGCTCACTTTTCCGGGAAAGATATCGGCGATCGTCGGTCCCAACGGATGCGGCAAGTCCAACGTGGTGGATGCCATCCTGTGGGTGCTCGGCGAACAGAGCCCCTCTCTCATGCGCCTCAAGCAGATGGGGGACGTAGTCTTCTCGGGAGCGAGCTCCCGACCGCCGGCCGGCGCTGCCGAGGTGACACTGATTCTCCAGTCGGACGACGGTCACTGGAAGGAGACCGACGGCCGCCTCGAGGTGAAGCGGCGGGTCTTTCGCAGCGGTCCTTCGGAGTATCGGATCAACGGCCGCGCTGTGCGCCTCAAGGACGTCTTCGACGAGCTTGCGGGCGTCGGTCTCGGCACCCGCGCCTACTCGATCATCGAGCAGGGCCGGGTAGGCCAGGTCCTGTCCGCTCGCCCCATCGACCGTCGGGCGTTGCTCGAGGAAGCGGCCGGCATCACCCGCTACAAGGCGCGGAAGCACGAGGCGGAGCTCAAGCTCGAGCACACTCGCCAAAATCTGCTTCGCCTGGACGATGTGATCGGCGAGGTCAACAGGACCCTGCGACAGATTAAACGCCAGGCGAAACGGGCGGAGCGCCACCAGAAGCTGGAAACCGAACTCAAAGAACACCTGCGCCGTCTGTTCACGATCGACGCCCATCTCCTCGATGGACAGCGCACGGACATCACCCGTCGCCGCGCCCAGGCTCAGAACGAAGTCGCAGCGGCAGCGGCGGCCCTCGGCGGATCAGACGCCGACCTCGGGCGGTCGCGCGAGGAGCTCGAAGTGGCGCGGGGAGAGACCGAGGCGGCACGCGAGGAAGTCGCGACCCTGCTCGGATCCCGTGAACGGTTGGAGGCTTTCCTCGAACGCTCAGCCGACATGCTCGACAATCTCCGCGCCTCCCTCGACCACGCGAAGACCGAATCCACTACCCTCACATCTGCACGTGGCGCCATCGAGGAACGGATAGCTGACGCGAACATCCGCCACCAAAAGCTCGAAACGGAGCTTGAATCGGTCCGCACGGATCTGGAGCAGGCGAAGGAGGTCCACGGCGCCACCGAGGTACGTCTCCAGGCTGCCGAGGATGGAGCATCACGACAGCGGCAGGATCTCCTGCGAACCATCTCCACCCTTACCGGCAGCCGCAATCGACTCGGTGATCTCGAACGCGAGAGGGATCGCCTCACCTATGCGCTGAGCCAGCTCGATCAGGAAAGGACGCGCCTCGAAACCCGACGTCAGGCACTTGGGGAGAGCGTTCGCGAGGCCTCCGACCGCAGTAAGACCGCGGCACAAGCCGCCGAAAAGGTGGCCGCACGGCGCCGGGAGCTGGCCGATGACAGGGCCCGGCTCCGCGAACAGGCAAGCACGGCGAAGCGCGAGGCGGAGTCACTGGGTCACACCCTGTGGGAGCTGCGCCACCGGTTGCAGGGGGTCGAGCGCGGGCTGGCCCGGCAGGCGGCCGCGGCCGAGCACCTGAGCGGCGTGATTCCCGCCGATCTCATGGCCGGTCAGCTCGGCGACTATCTCGATCCGCCCGCAGACCTCGCGCCGGTCCTGGACCGTACATGGCGGGAATGGCTCGAGCTGCCGGTCGTCCACACGGCAAACCTCTCACCCGATCAGCTCGAAGGGTTGAGCGAGCTCGAGGGTCGCATACGGCTCGTGGCAGCCGGCAATGCTCCGCCGCCTCCCAAAACCGTGGTGCCCGATGGTGCGGAGGATCTCCTGCAACTGGCGGGCGCCGCGTCCGAAAACCTCGGTTGGTTGGCACGGTCCCTTCCTCCGACCTATCGATGCAGTGACCTCGCGCGGGCGCAGCAGATCGCCAATGAGCATCCCGAGGCGATCGTCCTCTCCCCCGACGGCGTGCTGAGGCAGGGGCGCATCTTCGAGCCGACCACGATGGGCAGTCGCCACCCTGGCGCCCTCCAGCTTCGTACCACCCAGGATCAGCTCCAGGCTCAGATCGAGGAGACCGCGGCCCGCACCGAGGCCTCATCCGACCGTCATAGCGAGGTCAGTGAGCGGCTGGAACGTCAGTCCGAGGAACTCGCAGTCCTTGACGCTGATCTGGTCGCAGCCGAGCAGGAGCGCGCGCGAACCGCGGCGGTCGAGGAGTCCGTGACTCAGGACCTGGGACGGATCGAACGGGAGCTGGAGTCGCTGACCGCCGATAAGGAGCGCAGCCGCACCCAGGCCGCAGAAATCGGGGAGCGCGTCACCCGGCTCGAGGGAGAAGTCGGCAAGCTGGAAGAACGCAGCCACGAGCTCGAGCAGGCGGTCGAAGATGCCGCCGTCCAGTGTGCCGGCAATCACGAAGAAACTTCGGAGGCCCTGCGCGAGCTCGATCGCTGGCGCGCCGAGGAGAGGCTCGCGGTTGAACGCGCCGAGGCTGCTCACTCCGAAAGCGTGCGGCTCGAGGGGGAGGGCGACGCCCTCTCCGAGCGCGTTGGCGCCCTCGTCGCCGAAGCCGAGCGTCTTGCGGGCGAACGGCAGAGCACCGAGGAGGAGATCGTACGCTCGCGCACCCGCCTCGCTGAAGAACAGGGCTTGCTCGCCGCCGCTCGAGAGCATGAGCGGCGTCTGGCCGAAAAAGTTGATGCGGTGAGCGCTCGAGTGAGTGCGCTCGAGCAAGAGGTACGTCTCCGCCGCGAGACCCATGAGAGGGAGCGTGAAGTCCTCCATGCCGTCGAGGTCGAGCAGACCCGTGCCGAGGGCGACCGGGAGCGGCTTCGCGAGCACGCCGCCGACGAGCTGAACCTCGCCCTCGAAACGCTCCTGGAGTCGGAGCCGGATCCCGACGATGACCCACAGAGCCTCCGAACCGACGTCGACGCGCTGCGCGCCAAGCTCGAGCGCCTCGGGCCAGTCAATCTCCTCGCACTCAAGGAGCTGGACGAGCTCGAGGAGCGCTCCGGATTCCTCACCAGTCAGCGCAACGACCTGGTGGAGGCCTTGCGCGCCCTCGACGAAACGATTCGCGAGATCGACGCCACCTGCATCGAGCGATTCGTGGCTACTTTCGAGCAGGTCAACGAGGTCTTTGCCGAGACCTTCAGCACCCTCTTCGGGGGCGGGACCGCCCGCCTCGATCTGGTCGACGAGGACGACCCGCTCGAGTCGGGCATCGACATCACGGCCCAACCGCCGGGCAAGAAGAACCAGTCGGTGCAGCTTCTCTCGGGTGGCGAGAAAGCACTCACCGCGCTGTCGCTGCTGCTCGCCCTCTTTCGCATCAAACCGTCGCCGTTCTGTATTCTCGACGAGGTCGACGCGCCGCTGGACGACGCCAATGTCGAGCGCTTCGCCGATCTGGTCGAGGCCATGACCCAGCACACTCAGTTCGTACTGGTGACCCACAACCGTCGCACGATGGCGCGCGCCGACCTACTCTACGGCGTGACCATGGAGGAGCCGGGAGTGTCGAAGGTGGTTTCCGTGCGGATGGAAGAGTAATCACGGAATGAGGAGTTAGGAATTAGGAATTAGGAATGCCGCCCACACACCCGTTGTGTTCATGAGGGCCGTGGGTGGAAATTCCTAATTCCTAATTCCTAACTCCTAATTCGGCCTTTGCTACCCTTTCCATCATGACCGCTATTGAACCAGCCCACTGGCGCCTCATCATTGACGGCAACCTCCAGGGCGCTCGCAACATGGCGCGCGACGTGGCCTTTCTCGAGGCAGTCGCGGACGGGGAGGCGCCTTCCACCGTTCGCCTGTACGGCTGGGACCCACCATGTCTGTCGCTCGGACGTCATCAGGGCATCGAGGCGGCCGACCTCAAGTTCTGTCGCGCCGAGGGCATCGACGTGGTGCGGCGGCCGACCGGCGGGCGGGCGCTTCTCCACCACCTCGAGCTGACCTATGCGGTCATTGCACCCCTCAATGAGAGCCCGATGCCGCGCGGACTGCAAGAGGCTTATAGAGCGATCTGCTCTGCACTGGTGCGGGCCGTGCGGACTCTCGGCGTCGATGCCGAGCTCACCAGAGGCGAGGTCAACCTGCAGCTGCCCAGCCCAAAGACCACCATCCCCTGCTTCGAGGCGCCCGCCGGCGGCGAGGTGGTTGTTGGCGGCCGCAAGCTCATCGGCTCGGCCATGCGCGCACATGGCGGCGCAATTCTCCAGCATGGCGCGATCCTCCTCGACTGGGACGCCCGTCTACAGGCGGGGGCCATGGGTCTCGCTGACGACGCCTCCCTGCGCCGCCAGGTCACGACCCTTCGAGACGAGCTCGACCGGGAGCTTCCGCGCGCAGCCCTCGAAGAAGCTCTGATCGGGGCGTTCGGGTCGGAGTTCGGGGTCGAATTCGAGACGGAGCAGCCGAGCGACGCAGAGCGTGCCCGCGAGCAGAAGCTTCTCGACTCATTCAAGCCCGCACTTCTCACCGGGTTTCGTGACGAGGACGGCGAAGGGTAGTCAGATGTTGGGTTTTTCGCGGATCGAGTGACGCAGGCGTAGTTACGCTACGTTGAGGAGCACGATTTGCGAAAAGCACGACAGATGGCTGCCATTCGCCGTCCGCAGTAGACACCTGGTGAGAGATGCGGGCTAATGGTCGGTGGATGAGCCCCCATCGCCCTCTCTGATCCTCGGTCTGATCACCGGCAGCAGGGCGAGGGCGGGCAGAGCCAAGGCGGTCGTCAGTGCAAAGTAGGCGGCATAGCCGAGGGCCTCGACGCCGATCCCCGAAAAGGCGCCGGCGACGTCTCTGGTGAGCGCAAACATCGCCGACAGAAACGCGTACTGGGTCGCCGCGTGCTCCTTGTCGCAGAGATCCATCAGGAAGGACAGGAAGGCCGCGGTGCCGAGACCCTGGGTGAAGGACTCGATCATCGAGGCGGCGTATATGCTCTCCCTCGGCAGGTCGATCGCCGCGACGGCAACGTAGCCGAGGTTCGAGACGAGCTGGGCCAGCCCCAGCCACAGTAACGCCCGGAAGATCCCGTACCGGTTGACAAACCAACCCCCTGCGAGGGCGCCGACAATCGTCAGTACGATGCCGAGGGTCACCGAGATGGTTCCGATCTCGGTCAGCGAGTAGCCGCGATCGACCCAAAACGGCTTGACCATTCGACCGAGGGTCGAGTCGCCCACCTTATAAAGGAGCACGAAAGCCAACACGGGGACCATCTCCCAGCGGAAGAGCCACCGCAGCACCGGCGCCAGGGTGTGCCGGCGCTCGGAGGCCTCGAGCGGCACCCGCGGGCTCAGCCACACCACCGCCGCGAGCGCGAAGAACATCACGGCAAGGGCGACCCACAGCAGATTCCAACCGACAAAATCCGCCAGAGTGATGAACCCGCCACCACCGACCAGCATCGCGACCCGTGCGGCGGAAACGCGCGTGCCGTTGATGCTGCCCACGGTCGTCGGGGTCGAGACATCGACCGCATACGCATCGATGGCAATGTCCTGGGTCGCCGATGCGGTCGTGAACAGGAGGAGCAGGGACCACATCATGAACGACGGCTGGGATGCATCCTGGGAAATGAGCGCGATCGTCGTCGCTCCCAAAAAGAAGAGGCAGGCCGTGATCCACTGCTGGCGGCTGCCGTAGCGGTCAACCAGGGGCGCCCACAGCAACTTCCAGGTCCACGGCAGTGACAGCAGGCTCATGAACCCGATGTCCCGCAGCGACACGCCGTGCACCCGGAAGAAGACCGGCCACACGTCGTAGGCGATACCAAAGGGGAGCCCCTCCGCAAAGTAGAGGACCGCGATCCAGAATAGAACCTTGCGCTTGGTCACCGCGTCATCTTACAGATGCCGCATCGAAGGAGAAGTTTTGAGTTATGAGTTTTGAGTTGTACCCCGCCCACCCCTAATAGGGTCCGGGTGGAGGGCCGGAACTCAAAACTAAGAACTCAAAACTGTCGAGGGCGTCAGCCCTCGATCGGAATCGTCGCGATGTCCTTCCGCCGCAGCGTGAACGCCATGCCGATGCCGAAAACCACCAGAATGGTGCCGATCCAGACCAGCGAGATCAGCGGTTTGGTCGACACATCGACCACCAAACTGGCTGGCTTTGCGGCTTCGGAAGCTGCCGCCGGATCGTAGACCTGGAGCTGCACCTTGCCCTCCTCGGCGTCGATGCGGCCCGGGCTGAGGGTGATCCCGCCGGTCCCCGGCACCATCGCCGGGGTCACCTGCGGCTCACCGCCCATGCCGCCGCGATAGGTGGGTACGACCTCAATGATCTCGCCCCCGTGTTCGACCGAAAAGACCACACCAAAGTTGATCTTGCCTGCCTCCGGGTCGAAGTCCGAGAGGTCGAAATCGTCGAAGGTGATTTGCAGCTCCTTATAGGCCAGGGTCTCGCCCTTGCTCAGAACCACCGTGCGGCCGATGCCGCCGCCGAGCCCGAGAAGCTCGACCCGAACTACACCCTGGTCGACGCTCATACCGGTGGCGCGCAGTTTGGCGCCGGGAACGCCGGGGATGTCCACCGCCACCGGCTGCACGCCTCCGTCGGTGGAAACCATCGAAGGCTCGAGCTCAATAGAATCAACACCCGGCCTTTCGAGCTCCACGACGACACCGACGGTGAGCGCGCCGGGCACCGCGTTCTGATTCTCCAGATCGAAGCCGCGGAAGGTCAGACTCCAATCCCGGAAAGACGTGGGCTGATCCTTCGCCAGTACCAGGCGCCCGGAGACCGGTGCCTCGCTGCCGGGCTCGAACTCCACCGGCGCCACATAGAGATCGTTTGTGAGGAAGGACTTGATGTCGGGGTTGGCCACCAGCTGGTTGGATTTCTCGTTGACCCACATGCGCGGCTTGAGCACGAAGTTGCGGCCGCGCGGCGTCGTCACCTCGACCACCATGGCGTCCCGCGCCTGCGGGGTCGGTTTCTCGACGCCACGGAAGGTCATGGTGTAACCGAGCACCTCGGTTGGCTGGCCTTCAGATAGCCGCACCTTGTGCTGCTGGTCGAACCATCCCGTGGTCAGGAATGCGAGCAGGAGAAGACCGAGGCCGACATGGGCAACCGGCCCTCCCGCCATCCGCCAACGGTGATTCTTGGCAAACTCCAGGGCCGCCCATCCGTTGGCGATCAGACAGAACAGCGCGGCGGCAACGTAGATGATTGCTGGTACGCCACGCAGCCCGATCGCGATCCCGAGGCCGGTGAGAGCTGCGGTGATGGCCAGCGTGACCGCGAGATATCGGCGCCACCCCTTGCGGGCGCGGCTCCAGCCCAAGAACGGGGTGCCGCCCACAAAGACAGCGAATACCACCGCGAGCCAGAAACCCATTCGGTTGTAAAAGTCGGGCCCGACCTGCGCCGGCTGGCCCCACAATCGGGAGATCAGCGGCGCCGACGTTCCCAAGAGGACCACCAGCCCGAGGAGGATGGTGAGAAGGATGCCAATCACGAGGAAGATCGTGCGCGACATGAAGGGTTCGTCACCGACCTCGGCCGGGATCTCCCGCCACCGGTACATCAATAGACCCACCGACATGAGAAGGAAGAACCCCATGTTGAAGACCAACATACCGGTGATGCCGAGGTCGACGAAGGAGTGGACCGAGAAATCCGCCAACACGCCCGACCGGGTGAGAAACGTGGCATAGACCACGAGCAGGAAGGCTGAGATCGCGAGCACCAGGTTGAGGCGGCGGAACCGGTGTCGTCCCCGCTGCAGGAGCATTCCGTGGGTCAAAGCGAGGGTCGCGAGCCACGGGACGAGGGAGGCGTTCTCCACCGGATCCCAGCCCCAGTAACCTCCCCACCCGAGGGTCTCGTAGGCCCAGTAGCCGCCGAGCATGATGGCGGTGCCGAGAGTGGCCAATGACAGCAGCACCCAGGGCATCGAGACCTTGGTCCATTCGTCGTACCGCTGCATCCACAGGGCGGCGATCGCGAAGGCAAACGGGATGCCCAGCGATGCGTAGCCGATGAACATGATCGGCGGGTGGATCACCATCCACGGATTCTGGAGCAAAGGATTCAGCCCCTGCCCGTCCATCGGGATCATGGCGGCGGTGAGGCCCTCGTGGAATCGGAAGGGATCCTCCTTGATCAGCAGCAGGAGCAGGGACAGCAGGATCAGGTTGTAGACCACCATCACCCGCGACTCGTAGGCCCGGGCAAAGCGCATCAGCGGTAGCCCGAGCAGCGCCCCCCAGAAAATCCACAGGAGGAAGCTGCCCTCCTGACCACCCCAGAAGGTGGAGATCAGGTAGTGCAGAGGCAGGAGGTTGTCGGAGTATGCCCACACGTAGTGCAGCCGGTAGTCGTGCACGACCAGGAGGTACATCAGGAGGCCGGACGCCACCACCACCGCCATGGTCATCAGTACGTAACTCTGTCGTGCCGGAGAACGCCATCGCTCGGGGGCTTTGATGGACAACCAGTAGGTCACGGTGGACGCAATTCCGGCGAAGAACGCCAGCCACATCAGGATGGTTCCTGGGATATACATGGACTCTCCTATCCGATCGCGAGAGGGATCAGATGTAAACGGCTGCCCCTGGGGGGCGCCAGATCAGGTCTCGGATCCGTAGTTGCGGACGTCGTCCTCGAGGCCCTGGTACTTCGAGGGGCACTTCACCAACAGCTGCTCGGCGTAGAAGACACCGTCACCGTACCTGCCGACCGCGACGATCTGCACGGCTTCCTCGAAGTTGCCGGGCTTGACCCCGTCGTAGTGTACGACCAGGGTGTCGCCGTCCTCCTCGACTATTGTAAAACGCAGCTCCTGCGATTCGTCGAGGTACTCGGTGGAGTTCTCGACCAAGCCGCCGGCGACCTGGACCTTGCGTGCTGAGTTGGCGGCCTCGGCAAAGCTGACGTACGGTGTCAGGTTTGACTTGAACGAGGTCGTTCCGTAGGCCAGAAAGGCGACAACCAACACGGCGCCGACCGCATACCAAATACGACGCTGGCGTCGTGGATCACTCATTCAGTCCTCCAAACGGCTCACCTTTCGGTCGAGCCGGTACATGTATCCAAAAAGGCCGACCCAGATCATCAGGGTGACCACGGCGATACCCATCAGGTCAGACATCTACAGCACCTCCTGCCGGCGCCGCTGCCGGATCTCCTCGATCCGGCAGCCGATAGTATATAACCATACGTACAAACACGTAAACCCCACCAACGATGCCATGAGTACCTGCGTGTAGCGGGAGTCGAACTCGTTGGCCCCACGGGTGTTGATGATGGTGTCCGGATGAAGCGACCAGTAAATACGCGGTACCACGAAGACCAGGAACGGCACCGTCACGAACGCGAGGATCGCATATACAGCCGCCAGACTGGCGCGTCTCTCGGGATCGTCGATGGCCCCTCGCAGCGCGAAGTAGGCCGCGTAGATCAGAAGCAGAATCGTGATTGAGGTCTGCCGCGGATCCCAGTTCCAGTAGGCCCCCCACATGATCTTGGCGAATACGGCGCCGGTGGTCGTGGCGAGCACCGCGAAGAGCAGGCCCAACCCGGCGCTGACCGACGCGCGAATATCGTCTCTGGGGTCTCGGCGCCGGAGATACATCACCGATGTGACGCAGGACACCAAAAAGGCGAGCACGGCCACCCACGCCATCGGTACGTGGAAGAACACGATACGCGACGACTCACCGATAAAGCCCTTGGCAGGCTGCACGTACAAAAACGCCGCAAGGATGACGACCGCGAGCCACACCAGGAGTACCCATTTGAGAATTTCAGATACCAGCTTTGGCACGATCCACTCCATCTCTGCATTTTCCCGTCGCAACCCAGTCCTCTGACCAACAACCGGTTGCGGCGAGAAATTGCATCAGTCGGACCACACGACGGGGAACAACGCCGCGGACACGATGGTCATGATACCGCCCATCGACAGCACCGCGCGCACGGTCGAGGAGACGATCTCCGGCGAGCCCTCGGCGACGCCCGCCGTGCCCTGGATCAAAAAGATCATCAATGGCAGCAACAGCGGCAGCGAAAGCACCGAGAACAGCGCACCGCGAGTCAGAGCGCGGGCGATGATCGCGGCGACTATGGTCGTGATGACGGCGAGAGCGTAGCCGCCGAGGGCGAGAATGAGCACGAACTCCCACACCATCAGAATCGTGTACCCCATGAGAATGCAGTACAACGGCACCAGAATAGCCATCAACATATAGATGACCAGGAGGTTGAAAACGAGCTTTCCGAACCACACCGCCGACGGCGATGCCGCAAGGCGAAGCAGCGGCGCGGTGTGGCTCTCCTCCTCCTTGACGAAGCTGCGGTCGAGGCCGGCGAGAGCGGCGAAGAAAATTACGATCCACAGCAGAACTGCGAGCAGGAACGGCCTGTCCTCGGCGGCGATGCGGTAGGGGCCGACTGTGTACGACACCGCGGCCAGCACGGTGAGGGCGAAGAGCCCGAGCGAGTTGATCGCCACTCGGGTGCGAAACTCCGTCCGCAGATCCTTGGCTGTTACCGCCATTGCCTCAGCCAGCCAGCGCCACATGGCTCGCCCCCCACTCCATCTCGCGCCGGTCGTTGGTTGCCAGCACGACTGTTTTTCCGGCCGCCCGAAGCCCGCCGACGTAGTCCTCGAGCCAGTCCTTGCCTGCCGGGTCGAGATTCGAGCCGGGCTCGTCGAGAAGGAGCAGAGGCGGATCGTGGAGCACCGCCTGGGCGATCTTCAACCGCTGCGCCATGCCGGTGGAGTAGCCGCGCACCAGCGTTCGGCGCCCTGGGTCGAGACCGACCAGATCCAGGCACTCTCGACACCGCTCCTCGAACGGTCCCATGCCGCGGACGCGGGCAAAGAAGCGGAGATTCTCCATAGCGTCGAGTTCCTCATACACCGCCATGGCCGGCGCCACCACTCCGAGGTAGTGGCGCCACGCATCGCGTTCTACAATTCGCCCATCTCGCTGGTAGGTGACCTCGCCACGGGTCGGCCGGAGCAGACCACAGAGGATCGAAAGCAGGGTCGATTTTCCAGAGCCGTTGGGCCCGGTGATCACCAGCACCTCGCCGGGCACGGCTTCACCCGAGACCGATCGGAAAACCACCCGTAGGTCATACCGCTTGGCCACATCGGAAAAGGAGATTCGGATGCCGTCCGCCATCGTCGGAAACGATAGCACGCACCAGGGTGCAGGGCGCAGGGTTCAGGGTGCAGGGTGCAGGGCGCAGCACGGGGCGCAGGGCGCAGGTGCGTGTGAACCCTGGATCCTGGACCTTGAGGCGGCATTCCTCATTCCTAATTCCTAATTCCTAATCCGTCGTCTCTCCCTGGCCTGCGCTATAGTTGCCGTCGAAGGAGGCGCCCATGCGTTCGGTGATCACCGGAACCGGCATGTACATTCCCGAAGCCAGTGTCGACAACCACGCCCTCGCGCGGATCATGGACACCTCGGACGAGTGGATCCAGGTGCGCACCGGGATCGTCAAACGACAGTATGCGGCCCCGGACCAGGCGACCTCCGACCTCGCGGTTCCGGCATGCCGCCAGGCGATCGAAAATGCCGGGTTGAAAACCGAGGACATCGACTATCTGGTGTTCGCAACCATGACGCCGGATTACTATTTCCCCGGTTCGGCGCCTTTCCTGCAGCGCAAGCTCGGTCTCGAACAGATCCCGTGCCTCGATATCCGCCAGCAATGCGCCGGTTTTGTATATGCGCTGCAGCTTGCCGACGCCCTGATCCGCTCTGGTCAGCATTGCAAGGTACTGGTCGTCGGAGCGGAGGTGCACGCCTGTCTGATTCCGTGGTCGGACCAAACCTGGAAAACGGTGCTGGGTAAAGTCGATGGAGAAGTATCATCCGAGGAGTACGAGAAGAACACCGAGACCCGCGACCGTCTCGTTCTCTTCGGCGACGGCGCCGGCGCGGTGGTGGTGGAGCCTCGAGACGACGACGATCGGGGCGTCATCGACTGCTTGCTCCACACCAATGGCAACGAAGCCGAGCGGCTGTGGACCAAAGCCGGCGGCAGCGCCTTCCGGCCGTACTTCACCCCTGAAATGTATGACTCGGGCGACGTCACCCCGATCGTCGAGGGGCGAAAGGTCTACGCCCTGGCAGTGACCTTCATGCCACAGGTCACTCTCGAGATCCTCGAGCGCAACGGCCTCGCCACCGACGACCTCGATCTGGTGATCATGCACCAGGCCAACCTGCGTATCAACGAGGGAGTTCAGAAACGCCTCGGGCTGCCCGACGACAAAGTCTTCAACAACATCCAAAACTACGGCAACACCACCGCGGGCACCATCCCGATTGCCTTCCACGAGGCCCTCGAGCAGGGCCGTGCAAAGCCGGGGGATCTGGTGTGCTTTGTCGGCCTCGGCAGCGGTCTCAACTGGGGAGCGATCCTCTACCGTTGTTGAGGCCCCCACCCGGCCGATTCACCACCAAGGCACCAAGCACACCAAGAGTTTTCTAATCCATCACAACGCGGACACTGGACTGAGCAGGAGCACGCAAAGGATTCGGTGCTCTGTTTCTCATGAGCCAGGAGATTCCTAAAGAAAACCTTTTTTGTTTTCTTGGTGGTCTTGGTGTCTTGGTGGTTCATCCGAAACCCATCAAATCACAAAACTTATGCTACTCTGTGCCGGCGTGCGGGACGATCGCTCCTGAAGGAGCGCCCCGCGAAACTTGAAATACGAATTGGAGACGTCGTGACCCGACGCATGCTCATCAACGCCCAGCGCCCCGAAGAGGTGCGCATCGCCATCATCTCAGACAAGACCCTCGACCAGTACGAGGTCGCCGCCACCGAATCCGGTCTCTGCCGCGGCAACATCTATCGCGGCACCGTAGCCAATGTCCAACCCTCCCTCGACGCCGCCTTCGTCGCCTTTGGTGAGGAGCGGGACGGTCTCGTACGCGCCGATGACGTCGTGCCGTCGGCTTATGGCAAGAAGGTGGAGGGAGACGGGAAACACCCCCGCATCGACCGAATCCTCCAACGCGGGCAGCCTATTCTCGTGCAGGTGGTGCGCGACGGCGTCGGCCACAAGGGAGCGCTGGTCACCACCAACATCAGCATCGCCGGACGTTATCTGGTTCTGATGCCGTTTGACGACGTGCGCGGCGTATCGCGCAAGGCCGAAGACGACGAACGACAAGCGGTGAAGGACCGCATCGCCAAGCTCGAGCTTCCCGAGGGCTGCGGTGTGATCCTCCGCACCAACGCACTGGACCAGCCCCAGAAGACCCTCAACCGCGATCTCAACGCGCTCCTGAGGTTGTGGAAGAAAATCCGCGACGAGTGGAAAACGGGCAAGGGTCCACGTCTCCTTTACAGCGATCAGGACCTCATCGTCCAGGCCCTGCGCGACACCCTCGACAGCTCAATCACGGAGGTACTGGTCGACGATGACGAGGCCTTTGAAAAAGCACAGGGCTACATGCGCACCTTCATGCCGAGGGCGGGCAATCGTCTTGTTCACTACACCGATCGGATGCCGCTCTTCAGCCGCTATCAACTCGAAGAGCAGATCGACCGTATCTATCAACGCAAAGTGGATCTTCCCTCCGGCGGTTCGATCGTCATCGACGGCACCGAAGCGCTGACCGCTATCGACGTCAACTCGGGCCGGGCCACACGTGGCAAGAGCCAGGAGGAGACCGCCGTTACCACCAACCTCGAGGCGGCGCGCGAGGTCGCACGCCAACTACGGATGCGCGATATTGGCGGGCTGGTTGTCGTCGACTTCATCGACATGCGGTCTGTAAAGAACCGCCGCGATGTTGAAAAGACGATACGCGACTCGATGAAGGGCGACAAGGCGCGAACCACCGCCAGTCGTCTCTCAGAAAACGGCCTCCTCGAGATCAACCGTCAGCGGCTGAAAAAGGCTCTCCAGCTTCGGACTCATCGTCCCTGCCCGACCTGCATCGGAACCGGCACCATCGCCAGCCCCGAGCTGGTAGGGCTCAATATTTTGCGCCGCATCGAAACCCGAGCGGTCACCGGAAGCCTCGGTGGTGTCCGCGTCGAGCTTCACCCCGAGCTTGCCGACGCCCTCCAGAATGAGCGTCGTCAGGAGCTGGCCGCGCTCGAGAGAGAGTTCGACATTCAGATCGAGATCGTCGCCGCCGGCGGGCTTCACCGCGCCGAGGAGCGGATTGACTGGCGACAACGACCAAAGGGTGAAGAGAGGACCAGCTCACCCGCAGTGAGCGCCGCCGACCTCGGCCAGGATCTCGGCCCTTCGAAGGAACGGCGCGCCGAAACCCGAACCACCGAGACCGAGGAGACCGACCTCTCAACCGAAACAACCGATCAGACGAGCGCTGCAGGGGAAGACGACGCCGTTATCGAGAAAGCCAAACCACGCCGCCGCCGCCGCGGCGGGCGGCGGCACAAGAAAGCCTCCGCCGCCAAGACAGCGGTGCCCGAGTCCAAGCCTGAAGAAACCGTCACCACGCCGGAGGAGGTCAGCCCTTCCGATGGCGACAGCGCTGAAGCCCGGCCGGCATCGTCCAACGACGAGAGCAAGGCTGCTCCCAAGAAACGACGTCGGCGCCCAAGACGATCGCGAAAGAAGGCCACACCGACCGAGGCGCCGCCGGAGGAACCGGTTGCAGAGAAAGCCCAGGTGCCGGATCCGTTTTCGTACTGACAAAAGAATTCTTAATTCTCAGAGCCTCTTGCAAAATTCAGAGGCAGAGGGGGCTGGGATAAACCCCGCCCTTCGAAAACACGCGTAGGGGAGGGGTTTATCCCCTCCCTGCCGAATTGTCGCTTCGTCGACGAAACGCCTTCCATAGGGGTTTTGCAAGAGGCTCTAAGAATTGCGGTCAGTCTTCGTCGACGTGTGGGAAGACCTTGGTGTCGACGCCTGTTTCCTCACCGATGAACTCGAGGGCTTCGCGCAGATCGTCGACAGTAAGCTGGTGGGGAACCTTGACCACGGCCGACATCGCGAATAACGGAGTGCCGCTCATCGGCGCCGCGGTGACCTCGGTGGTCATGGTTTCGAGGTTGATCCCCTGTTCCGAAAGGTAGCGCGTGACCTGGTGGATGATCCCCATGTGGTCGGCGCCGAGCACGGTAATGGCGCACGGCACCGCGCTCGTCTCCTCGGGTTCGACAACCTCGCTGAGCCGCGTGTGAACGTCGTATTTGGCATAGTGCATCTCTGACAGGGCGCTCCGAAGGTCGTGGATCTTTTCGTCCGGCGCTGATACGAACATCAACAGAGCAAAGTCACCGCCCAGGCGCACCATTCGACTTGACTCCACGTTGCCGTCGTAGCGAAGGAGAAGCTCGGTCATCTCCTCGATGATCCCGACTCGATCGCGGCCCGAGGCTGTGAGCACCAGCTGTTTCCGCATCCGAGGCCCCTCTCCGCGTCCGATGGGGACACCCAACCATGGTAACGCAAGTCCCCATCCACCCTTTCGTACGGATTTCGAATTTCGGATTTCGGATTTCGGATTTCGGATTTGCCGCCCCCAACCAAAATCCTCCACTGGAAGCCCCAGTCGGCGTGGCGCTGTCGCGGAGGGCCTCGTCGCGAGGGCCGCGAGGGCGCGTGCACCGGAGGTGCCTGGCATCCCGACATGACGTTGTCCTCAAACCGCCGGCGGCAGCGGAGTGAGCTCAGGCCTCATCCGAAGGAGGAGGCCA
>Ga0164313_10002041_pt1 | contig 18132 bp, 17 predicted proteins | sample GuaBasSedimGuay4_FD_113735 | JGI IMG/M metagenome (GOLD analysis project Ga0164313, IMG submission 113735) | Subseafloor sediment microbial communities from Guaymas Basin, Gulf of California, Mexico - Guay4, Core 4569-4, 0-3 cm | ecosystem: Environmental > Aquatic > Marine > Hydrothermal vents...
AGATGACATAGCAACAGTTCGTGGGGTGGAGCAAGCGACCAAGAAGGCGCGATGGGAGCGGAGCCAGGCACCTTTTCGCGGCGAAAAGAGAGCCAGGCACCGAGCCCGCGTTCCGTCGAGGGTCTGCGGTTCCGGCATCGAACGGACGTGCCGTCCTTGATCAATGTTCGGTACCTCGGGGCGAATCGGTTGAGTGGAAAGTGACGCCGAACATTGTCAAGGGGGGCAATCACGGGCAACCGCGACGTGGTCACTACGTCGGGGTCGCGAGGCTTGAGACGGACTCGGGAATGGAGAATCGTCCGCTCCCGAACCCGCTGCCGCGCGGGTCAGGTAGCGATGACCGCCAACAGTGCGAGAACGGCTGCCACCGCCCCCGCCACGACGGCAGCGATCCGAACGGCGGAGTAGGGCGCCTCGCCCTTAAGACAGCCTGCATCCTGGCCCGAGAGCACCGTTCGGAACAGCCGTTTCCTGTAGCGGTAGGCCAACACCCAGGCAGGAAAGGCGTAGCGGCGTGCCTCGAGACCGCGCAACACCATTGCCGTCTTGAGGTTGCGCGTTCGCCTGCCGGGGAGGTATTGCTCCTCGAGACGGCGTCGAGCGAGCTGCTCAACGGCTTGGATCAGCCGCGTCCTGGCGTTGGACCGTGGAATATTGAATCGCTCGACGGTGGCATCATCGACGAGGTTGGTGGTGGTTGACCTCGGGTCGAGATCGTAGCTCTCCACGAGGTGGGCGGCTTCCTGCGGGGTCAGTCCGCGCGTCGCCGGCACCACCACATCGTCGTAGGCGAGCTCGGCCCGGCCCGCATGGGGCGCCCAGTCGGCTCGTCGGGTGTCGTGATCGGTGTCGGCCGCCCAGCTCAGGTCTGCCCGTGCATCGAAGACCCAGCCGACCCAATGGAGTGGCTGGACGGTTTCCAGGCGCGCGCCCGAAATCAGATCACCGGGTCGGAACCAACCGAGGGAGCCCAACCACTCGCGGAAGACGGCCCTCGCCCGGTCGCGATCGATGCTGAAGGGCAGTAGAAACTGGGCCTCCTCCACGGGGTCCGCCGGGTGCTCGAGCTTGAGGACCGAACCACAGAAGGCGCAGGCGGCACTACGGTTCTTGACCTCGTAGGTCATGGCGGCGCCACAGCCGGAGCAACGCAGGATGTCGACCGCTGCCTCGGGCCGGTCCTCTTGCTTCGAGGCAGGGCAACTCAGATTGCAGACGGGGCAACGGAGATCGTCGGTTGCGATGGCGCTCGAGCAGCGTTCGCAGTGAGTGGTCGTCGGATTCACAGCAGAGTTCCGATAAGTACCGCCAGCAAGACTGCCGCGAGTCCGATGCCGATCGCGGCGCCCACTTTTGCCCACGAAACCGGCACCTCGCCGGCGGTCCGTCCGGTCTGGCCATTGACGAGGAGACGGATGGGCGGTCGGTCTTCTCGCCAGCGAACGGCACAGACCCACACCGGCAGGAGTACCAGATCCATTTCCTCATCGGTGAACTCGGTGGACGCGCGAAGACCCTGGTGGGAATCACCCGGCATGAAGGCGTGCAGGCGTTGTTTCACCTCCCGTCGGGACTCGTTGCGGGCGAGCTCGAGGGACTCCTCGTGGGTGATGGAGGGCTCTTCCGAGGTCCAGCCGGAAATCATCGCCGGCGCGTATCGCCGGAGTCCGCCGAGATCGAAGGGTTCGACGGCTGCGAGCTCTGCGTTGGGAATGCCCTCCGACGCTGTGACCACGAGGTCGTCGACATAGCAGCGGTGGGACCCCTCGAGGGTGCGGTGCTCGGTCTTGGTGACCTGCCGCATGGACTTTCGCTTGGCATCGTACTCGGTTGTCGTGTAGTTCTCACCGATCTCGGCCCGGTAGTGACTTTCGGCGACGCCACTGTAGAGATAGGCGGGAAGATAGACGCCCTCGACACGTTCGGCGGTGGCGCGTCGGAGCGCCTGGGGCGCCCATCGTCGACCGTGTAGATAGCTGCGCAGCAGGCCCCGGGTCTGCTTGCGATCGATGACGAAGCCGATGGCGAAGACCGGGTCCGGGCGATCGGTTGTGGCCGGACGGTCAATCACCGACGGTGAATCGCAATAGGGGCAGCGTGCGGTGCGGTGGGTGGGCTCGACCACCAGCTTTGCGCCGCAGGACTCGCAGGACAGCTCGATGACGGAAATGCTCAACTCGCCTCCAAGTCTAAACGGATGCCGACCAATGCGAGATTCATCCCGGGAGGAATCCGACATGAAACCAGCAACGAGAGTAGCTGTGGTCTTGATGGTGATGGCCGTCTTAATGGTGACAACAACAGGAGCCAGGGACGATATTGAGCAACCCACCGGAAAGCTCATGGTGGTGTGGACAAGCGCAGACCCCGATGTCGCCGACAAAGTCTGTCTGATGTATACCCATGCGGCCAAAGCCTATGGGTGGTTCGCCGAGGTCACGCTCGTGGTGTGGGGACCGTCCCAGCGTCTCCTGGTAGGTGATCCCACGATCCAGGCCAAGGTCAAGGCGATGCAGTCCGACGGGGTCGGCGTCCAGGCCTGCGTCGCCTGTGCGCGCAAGCTCGAGTTGGTGGAGCAGCTCGAGGCCCTCGATATCGACGTCAAGGGAATGGGGGTGCCGCTGACTGAGGCACTCAAGGATCCCGAGACAGAGGTTCTGACGTTCTAGCTTCTGAAGTTCCGGTGCTAATATCGACGATTCCGGCGCGGTGGCGCTGAATTAAGGACGTGCCCTTGATTGATCGACGATGTGTGGTGGCATTGATCGTTGTGACCATGGCCGCGTTGACGGCCCTGGCCCAGGGAGCGCTCGGCGACCGGCGGGACGGCGAGGAGGAGCAGATCCGGCGGCGGGTCGAGTGGTTTGTCGAGTCTCGGGGCCTCGACCGCGTTCACCGCGCCGACCTGCGACGCCGGCAGGCCGTGCTCGAGGCAAAGACCATGCGCGAGGCCGAGCGGCCACGGGGGCTCGAGCCCTGGCGACTCATGGGGCCCGAGTCCATGACCATGCTCGACTGGGTGATGGGCCCGGTGGCCGGGCGGGTGTCGGCCCTCGCCGTCCACCCCACCAACGAGGACGTGATCTATTTGGGCGCCGCCTCCGGAGGCCTGTGGAAGACCATCAACGGCGGCGCTTCCTGGATGCCCATCTTCGATGACATCGGCACCCAGACCATTGGTACGATCAGAATCGACCCGGCGTCGCCGGACACGGTCTGGGTCGGGACTGGTGAGCAGGGTCAGAACTGCTGGTCGTATTTCGGAATGGGGCTGTTCAGGTCGACCGATGGTGGCGCCACCTTCGAGGAGGTCAACGGATCCGGAGGAGCCACACTCGATCTCTCCTACATCACTTCCATCGTCCTGCTCTCCGGTGATCCCCAGGTCGTTCTTGTAGGTGGCGAAACTTACTGCGACGATGGCAATTGGATCTACGGGGGTCTTTACCGCAGCACCGATGGAGGCGCCGCTTGGACCGAGGTGATGGACGGCGCCGTCACCGACATGGTCGTGAGCCCGGGTGAGCCGGATGTGGTCTTTGCTGCGATGGGCCGCTGGGTCCAGCCGTCCAACGGCCTCTATCGCTCCACCGACGACGGGCTCACTTGGAGCCGCCTCACCGCCGGTCTGCCGGCCCAGGGCTCGACGGGTCGTAGCCGGCTCGCGGTGGCGCCCGGCGACGAACAGATCCTCTATGCGCTGATGAATGAAACGGGGGGGGTCGGTCTCTTTCGCTCCGACGACCGCGGTGAGAACTGGAGCCGGCGCAACTCCGATGCGTGCGACGGCCAGTGCTCGTACAACCTGGTTCTGGCGGTTCACCCAACCGACCCCTCCACCCTACTCACGGGAACGATCAAGTTTTTTCGTTCCACCGATGGTGGGGTTTCATTGGCCCCTCTCATCGATGGCTGGGGCCACACCCAAAAGGTCCACCAGGACACGCATGTGCTGGTCTGGTCGAAGACCGACGGCAACCGGTTCTGGGTCGGTGGCGATGGCGGTCTGTGGCGCAGCGATGACGGCGGATCGACCTTCACAAACCTCAACGCCAACCTCAACATCACTCAGTTTTATGACATCGAGGTTCACCCCGTGGATCCGGCCACGCTCTACGGCGGCTCCCAGGACAACTCCTCATCAGCTTCATTTGCCGACCCTCATTGGAACACCACCATCGTGACCGGGGACGGCTTCATGAACGTTGTGGACCCGGCTGATCCAGAGACGGTGATCCAGAGTTCTTACCCCTGGGATGGGTATCCGAACCTCTTTTTTTCCGTCGCGGGTGGCGCGCCCGGGAGCTTCAGTTGGCTGCCCGTGGACGGCCTGACCCAGTTCGAGCCGTGGCCGTGGGTGACCCCCCTGGTGGCCGCCGATGCAGGCCCCGCGACTGCCACCAGCCTGTTCGTAGCGTCGAATCACGTCTACCGCTCCGACTTCGATTCTTTCGGAAACTGGGTCAAGATTTCGGGCAATCTCCCCGGTGCCTCGGTCTCTCTCAGCGTCCTCACGCCGGTGGTCGATGAAGACACCATCGTGCTGTATGCGGGATCATCCAACGGTCGGATCTGGCGAACCGACGATGCGCTGGCGATATCGCCAACCTGGGTTGAGGTCACGGGCGACTACCCGGGGAGCAAGGTCACCGACATTGCGGCGGATCCCGACGATCCACAGCGCGTCTTCGTGACCAGGGGCGAGTTCGACGCGAGCCGTCTCTACCGATCGACCGCTGGAGGCGGGGTGTGGGAGGCGGTGGGTGCCGGTCTGCCTGGCGCCCCCGCTAATACGGTGGCCATCGACCCCCGTAGCACCCTGCGGGTCTTTGTCGGAACGGACGTGGGCGTGTTCGTAAGCAACAACGGTGGTGACAGCTTTGTCGCGGCCATGGACGGACTGCCGCTGGGAGCCGTGGTGACCGATCTCGAGATCGATGACGATCCCTATGTGCTCACCGCCGGCACCTATGGTCGTGGCGCCTGGCAGACTGATCTAACCGACGCGCCGTTATTTGCAGACGGTTTCGAAAGCGGCGACACCTCGGCCTGGTCGGTGACCGTCGACTGAGGGCGGGTCGAGGTCGACCCTGTCGAATCGGGCGCGAGGTCCCGGTGGATCGCCGGCATCGAACAGGGGCGAGGATCGCTCGACCGCAGACCAATGCTCCCCGGCCTTCCGCGCACCATCCGCCCCCGAATCTCGAACAGCCGTGCAACCACGAGGACGGTGATCGCATAGGAGGTGGTGAATCGACACCTGATTGGAGATCATCATGGACTATCGAGAAACCGTGCAACGTGTCAACTCTCTTGTGGAATCAGCGAGCCGTCGTTTCGGCTCCATCGCCCCACTGGCAACCAGGATCGTGATCGGGCTGGCCTTTTTCCAAGCCGGGCTCGGGAAGTGGCAGCACATGCCCAACATCATTCAGTTCTTCGACTCGCTGGGGATCCCGCTGCCCGCTTTCAACGCCTATCTGGTGGCGTCGATGGAGCTTATCGGTGGGATCGCTCTGATTCTGGGGCTCTTCACCCGCTTCTTCGCCTCAGGGCTCTCCGTCACCATGGTGGTCGCCCTGCTCACCGCTGACACCGCCGACTTCATGGCTTCATGGGGGAGCGCCAGCGAGATGTCGCCCACCGACATCACCGCCTTCACCTTTTTACTCTTCCTCCTGTGGCTGGTCGCCTACGGCGCCGGCAAGCTCAGTCTCGATGCTCTGCTGAGAAGGATTTTCAGCGTGCAGCCGGAACCGCTCACGAGCAATTCGTCGACCGCGGCCGAATCCGTATAAGTCAGACGGCAATTACCACAACACGCCGCAAGTAAAAAGAAACCAACCGACAATGAAACCATTTTCCATCACCGGCATAGAAGCAGTCAGACACAGCAATTGCGACACGGACTCAATCATAGATTTTAGTGATCGACCCCTAGGTCGAACAACCAAAAAGGAGACTGACCATGAACCCGAAAATGAAAAGACTTCTGGTGAACGCCGCCATGGCAGGGATGATCGCAGGCGTCGGCGCCATGGGCCCCTCACCCGCAGCTGCTGCGACCAGTGACACGAACCAGCACTCGGTGCGGAACGGCTGCGGCGGCAAGGACGGGTGCGGCAGCAAATCAGGCGACAAGGCCGAGAACTCTGATCGCCATGCTTGCAAGGGCATGAACGCGTGCAAGGGGCAGGGCAACTGCGCCTCCGGCGACAACGGTTGTGCGGGCAAGAACTCGTGCAAGGGCAAGGGTGGCTGCGCGTCTGAGGACGCCAAGCACGGCTGCAAGGGCCAGAACGACTGCAAGGGCCTTGGTGGCTGCAAATCGGGCGACAATGGCTGCGCCGCGAAGAACTCCTGCAAGGGCAAGGGCGGTTGCGCCGTTCCGGTCCAGCACGGCGAAGATTCCTGAGCGATGACCGAAGGTGCGGGCCTCGAGTCGACTCGGGGCCCGCAGCTCGTTCTCGCATCGAGCGAGCCCTTCCGTTGGGAGTGTTGGCTCGATATGAGACCGACGAACAGATGCGAACGAGGAGGAGCGATCATGAACGACAACCGTTGGGGCTTGCCGGATCTCGGGCTCGGGATCGGGCTGCGCGGTACCCACTACGCCCACATCCTGTCGCAGGAGCCGGAGATCGGCTTCTTCGAGATCCTGACCGAGAATTACCTCGACACCGGTGGGAGGCCTCTCCACATCCTCGACCAGATCACCGAGCGCTACCCGACGGTCATGCACGGAGTGTCCATGTCCATCGGCTCCACTGATCCCATCGATTTCGAGTATCTCGCCAAGGTTAAAGCACTGGCCGAGCGGACCGGTGCGCTGTGGGTCTCGGACCACATCTGTTGGACGGGGGTGCTTGGCCGCAATACCCACGATTTGTTGCCGCTGCCCTACACCGAAGAAAGCCTCGCCCACTCGGTAGAGCGGGTCAAGACCATCCAGGATTTTCTCGAGCGACCGTTGGTGCTCGAGAACCCCTCCACCTACCTCGAGTTTGCCGCCTCCGACATGAAAGAGTGGGAGTTCGTTGCCCGGCTCACCGAGGAGGCCGATTGCGGGCTGCTCTTCGATGTCAACAACGTCTACGTTTCGGCTTTCAACCACGGCTACGACCCTGTCACCTACATCGACGCCATCCCCGCCGACCGGGTCTGTCAGTATCATCTTGCCGGTCATACCCACAAGGGCACCCACATCATCGATACCCACTCCGACCACGTGGTCGATCCCGTGTGGGAGCTTTTCGGCCACACCATCCGCACCATCGGTCTGCGCGCCACCCTGCTCGAGTGGGACGCGGACATCCCGACCTTTGACGTGGTCCACCAGGAGGTCCTCAAGGCCGACTCGTGGAGGCGCCTGGAGGTGGCGAATGTTGCCTGAACAGCCCCAGTTGGAGCGCCTCCAGCGTTGGATGCAGGAGGTGGTCGTTCACCCCGGTTCCATCGACCAGGCAGTTACCTCACCCGGGGCGGAACGGGAGATCCCATCCCGACAGCTTGGTGAGGTGATTCTGCCGTCGCATTCCCTGACGGCATCCGAGCGAGTCGGCGTCTACCAGGGCATGTATCTGATGCGGATGGAGGAGGCCCTCGCCACCGACTACCCGGTGATCAAACACTTTCTCGGAGACGAGGACTTCGACGAGCTGATTCAAGACTATGTCGGGCGCTACCCGTCGCGGAGTTACACCCTCAACCGGCTCGGCGACCACCTGCCGCAGTTCCTCGCCGATCGGCCCGACTGGTCGCGGGACGGGTTTCTCGCCGATCTCGCGCGGCTCGAGCTCGCGATGACCGAGGTTTTCGACGAAGAGGAAACACCGGTTCTCTCAGGCGAGGATCTCGAGTCGGTCCCTGCCGAAACCTGGGAAGAGGCCTGCCTGCGACCCATCGCTGCTCTGCGGCTGCTTGAGCTCGACCACGCCGTGGTGCCCCACCTCACGGCCTTCCACCGCCAGCGACCGTGTCCGAATCCCATGAAGCGGCCGAGCTGGGTCGCCGTTTACCGGCGTGACTACTCGGTGTTGCGGCTCGAGCTGAGCGCACCTGAGTACGCTCTGCTGAGCGTGCTCGTTGACGGAACCCCGCTGGGCGAGGCCCTCGCCGACGCCGTTGCCGCTAAAGACTCCGCGCGGAAGCAAGCCAGGGTCTATCGCTGGTTTCGGAACTGGATTCGTGAGGGGCTGTTTTCCACGATCGATACGGGATCGGCCACCTGAGCGAAGGGGACAGGTACGAAGTTACTGAACCGGGTCAACGGTCCAGGCGTGACGGGATCAGCTGGCTGAGTCTCGTCGCCAGTTTCTCCCCGGCGGCGGCATCGACCGTGGCTACAAAAATTGTGTCGTCGCCGGCCACGGTGCCGACAATGCCTTCGGGTTCGAGACCATCGAGGGCGAGGGCCACTCCCTGCGCCTCGCCGGGAGGAGTTTTCAGAACCAGCAGGTGATCACCGGCGGAAACGACCGACTGAAGCCGACCGGCGATCCTGTCTTCGAATGGGTTGGTGGTGGGCAGCTTCCTGGGCGGCGCCGTCCACCTCCCATCGGCTTTTACCAGACGCAGGGCCGTGATGTCGCGGGAGACCGAAGCCTGGCTGGCCTCGATGCCGCGTTGGCGAAGCGCTGCCACCATCTGCTCCTGGGTCTCGATCCGGCGCTCGGCTATGGCGTCGAGGATCACTCGGCGGCGTTTCGCGACTGAACTCATTTTTCACCGGTCCCTGTGAGTCTGGCGATGGCGTTACTGAACTCTCGGTCGCGGTCGTTGATCTGTTCATCCGCACGGCCCGCGATCGCTTCGAGCTCGTCGAGGGCGGGGGCCCCGGCGCCACCGAGGTGCTGTCTCGCTTCGAGGATCGCGTCGGGGTCGAGCGATGGTATCTCCTCGCCGTTCTTGATCTCGGTTGCCACCTCGCGGTAGGCCGTGCGGAAGGGCACCCCCTCGCGGACCCGCCGATAGACCTCGTCCGTGGCGAGCAGATCGCCGCCCACTCCGGCGGCGCATTGCTCGATATCGACGCCGAGCCGCGGCACCGCATCGGCGACCATCACGAGCATGGCGTGGACCGTGTCGATGCCTTCCATCATCGGACCTTTGGTCAGCTGCATGTCTCGATGATACCCACCGGGAAGCGACCCCGCCACTGCCATGACCTGGGTCGCCAGGCCGGCGACGATGCCGGCACGGCCGCGGGTGAGCTCGAAGACATCGGGGTTTTTCTTCTGCGGCATGATGCTGGATCCGGTCGCGAGCTCGGCGGGCAACACGAAGTAGCCGTACTCGTCGGCCGAGAAGAGCACCACGTCCCAGGCCATGGCAGCCAGGTCACGCGCCACCGCCCACAAGGCGCAGAGCACCGTGGCCTCGAGCTTGCCGCGCGACAGTTGGGCCGCGGTGACGGCGAGCTGGGGCGAGGCGAATCCGAGCGCGTCGGAGACTGCCCGTCTGTCCAGCGGCAGCGGCGTTCCGTATCCGGCGGCGCTACCCAGGGGCCCGTGATCGGCGAGATCGTAGACCGCGCCGATAATCCCGAGGTCGTCGAGCAGAATCTCCGCATAGCCCGCCGCCCACAGACCCACCGAGGAAGGCATGGCGCGGCGCATGTGGGTGAAGCCGGGCATGAGCACTCGTTGGTAGCGGCCGCCGAAGACGAGCAGCGACCGTGCCGCTGCAATCACTGCTTCTTCGATTTCGAACAATGCCGACTTGAGGTAGAGCCGCAACGCTGCCATGACCTGGTCATTGCGCGAGCGGCCGGTGTGGACCTTTTCGCCGAGCTCGCCGAGGCGGTTGACCAGGCGGTGCTCGAGGGCAGAGTGAGCGTCCTCATCCTCCTCGGTCATGGTGAACAGACCGGCGTCGGCAGCAATCAGCGTCTGAGTGAGCTCAGCCGCCAGGGTTGCGTGCTCATCGAGAGTCAACAGTCCTGCCTCGGCCAGGCCCGCGATGTGGCCCATGGTGCCGATGATGTCCCATCGCAACAGGCGCTGGTCCCAGCGCTGGTCGTCGCCCACCGTATAGGCGGCCAGGCCCGAGTCGAGGCCGCTGCCGTCGCCCCAAAGACTGCGTTTCATCTCAGGTACTCCTTGGCGATGGAGGCATAGAGCTGTGCGGCCGCTTGAACCTCGGCAAGCTCGATCCACTCATCGGCGGTATGGGATCGTCGCGAGTCTCCGGGACCCAACTTGATTGTGTCGAGATGGCGGAGAAAGACCCAGTCGGAACAGGTCGGCGAGGCAAAAGGGGCAGCCTCCGGGCGTGCCGCCATCACCACCGAGAGCAACCGCGAATCGGCCGGAGTCTCCGCCGGAACCAGCCGGTCGGAGTAGATTTCGACCCTCGCCGAGACCCGGTCGCGGATCATGGCCACCACCTCGGCGTGCTCGTAGGCCGGGGTGGTTCGGATGTCGAGCATGGCCCAGCATGATGGCGGGGTGACGTTGCGGGCGACCCCGGCTTCAAGCTGGGTCGGTGTTACGGCCACCGTTCCAAGCAGCGGGTGGGTGCGATCGAAGACCAGAGATTCGAGGTTCTTGAGGTCACGAGCTGCCCGGTTGATGGCGTTGATGGGTGGTGGTTGCCGGCCGGCGGCCCAGCCGGCGTGGACCTGATCACCCTCCCAGTGGAGCTCGAGCAGGAGCTGACCGCGCTGGGCAATGCAGGGTGCCAGCGAGGTCGGCTCGCCCACCACCGCTGCATCGGGTGGCTCTCCGAGGAGTTCGAGCGCCGCCGGCATCGAGGTGTCACGGGTTTCTTCCGAGTAGGTGGCGAGGACCACCAGGCGGCCGGTTGCCGGGCCTTCGTCGGCGTTGAGCTCGGCCGCGGCGGCGGCCATGGCGCTCACCGAGGCCTTGGCGTCCACCGCACCGCGAGCCATGAGACGACCATCGTTCACCACACCGGCGTGGGGCGGGACAGACCAGCCGTCCCCCGGCGGCACCGTGTCAAGATGTGATGCCATGAGCAGGGTCGGTCCGGGCTTCGTACCCTCAACGACCAAGCGCACCGCAGTGTGGTCGACCTCGGGTGCGAGACCATGCGCAGCCGCCCATTCGGAAAGCACCGCTGCAGCCTTGTCCTCATCACCGGAAAGGCTCGGCGTTCGCACCAGCCGAACGAGAAGCTCAGCGGCGTCGATCATCGGCCGGCTTCCTCGTAGGTCCGTTTCTCGCGCTCACCGACGATCATGGTGCCGCTGCCTCCCCCGGTGAAGAGTTCGAGCAGGAGAGCGTCAGGTGTGCGTCCGTCGATGATGTGAGTGCGGCGAACGCCGCTCTTGACCGCCCGCAGACAGGCCTCGACCTTCGGCCGCATCCCACCCTTGACGCTTTTGTTCACCAGCATTGCCTGCAGATCTTCGGGCGCCGCGAAGGCTACCAGCGAGGACGGATCCTCGGCGTCGCGCAGCAGACCGGGAGCGCCGGTCATGTAGATCAGTTTCTGGGCGCCGAGGGCGCCCGCCAGAACCGCAGCCAGGGTGTCCGCGTTGACATTCATGACCTGGCCATCGGGATTGGCGGCCAGGGATGCCACCACCGGCACGTAGCCGCGTGGCAGCAGCACGTCGAGGAGCTTCGTGTCCACCGCGTCGACATCGCCGACCTCGCCGAAGTCGACGGTCCGGCTGACGCCGTCGTCATCGGTGATCTCCACCGGCGGCCGTCGGTGAACGGTGACAAGGCCGGCGTCGATGCCGGTCAGGCCCACTGATGAGACGCCCTGACCACGCAGGGCGGCAACCACGTTGACGTTGATCTGGCCGCCATAGACCATCTTCGCCACCTCGAGAACCTCGGGGGAGGTCACCCGGCGACCGGCCACAATTTCGGGTTCGAGGCCCATCCGTCGCGACAACTCGCTGGCCTGCGGGCCTCCTCCGTGGACGACCAGCACTCGGATGGACAGAGATTCCAAAAGCGCCACTTGAACCGCGACGTTGTCCAGCGCCTCCGGGGACGACAGGACCTCGCCACCGAGCTTGAGCACAAAGATCTGTTCACGATAAAGCCGGGTGTACTCCAATGCGTTCTTGAGTCCGTTGACGAGATCGGTCATTGGCTACTCCCATCGTTCAGGATCGTTTCAAGCACCGCCCGCTGTACGTGCAGACGGTTCTCCGCCTGGTCGGTCACCCGCGACCACGGGCCATCGAGGACCCCATCGGTGACCACCACGTTGCGTCGCACCGGCAGACAGTGGAGGAAGATTCCTTCACCATCCCGGGTCGTGGACATCTTTTTTTCGTCCATTCGCCAACCCCTGTAAGGCGTTCGCAGGGCGTGGTCGGCGGCGGAGTTTCCGAAAGCGTCGAGGCTTCCCCAGCTCTTGGCGTAGACCGCGTCGGCGCCGGCCACCGCCGAGTCCATGTCATCGGTGACCCTCACAGAACCGCCGTTGCTGCCGGCCACAGCCATGATGGACTGCATGTCGTCGGGGTCGAGGTCGAAGCCCTGAGGCCGGGCGATGACGACCTCCATGCCGAGCCGGGCGGCAGCCAGGGCGGCGGAAGCCGGCACCGCGGTGGGCAGCGATCGTGGGTGCCAGCACCAGGCGAGGACAAACCGGCGGCCTTCCGGCCTCTCGCCGACGTGCTCTTGCAGGGTGAGGGCATCCGCCAGACCCTGGCAGGGATGACGACGGGCCGACTCCATGTTGATGAGCGGCACACCGGCATGCTTGGCAAAGCTGCGTACGACGTCGTCCCGCTTCGCCTCGGCCCAGGTATCAGCGGTCGGAAAGGCGCGTACGGCCACCGCTTCGCCGTAGCGACCCAGAACCCGGGCGGCGTCGACGATGTGCTCCACGGCCTCGCCATCCATGACGACCCCGGACCGGGTCTCGATGGCCCATGCGCCGTTACCGGGCTCGAGCACCACCGCGTGGCCGCCGTGGCGAGCCATGGCGACCTCGAATGAGGTTCGCGTTCGTAGCGAGGGGTTGAAGAAGACCATGACCAGGGCCTTGCCGGCGAAGCTATCGCCGGTTGCTCCGGCTTTGAGGGCGGCGGCACGGGAGAGGACGGCGCGGATCTCGTCGTCCGGCCACTCGTCGGTTCCAATGAGATTTCGTTTAGCCTGCATATCTCACCAACTTTCTGCTGCGGACGACGATGCACCGCGCACAGCGCCTCGCCGTCCTCGCGACGAGACCTGGGGAGATTTGCCGGCTAGTCATGAAAGCACCTCGTGCATGGCGTTTAGAAAGGTGTCGACCTCGTCATCGGTCAGCACCAGTGGAGGCAGTAGACGAACGACCGAGGGGTTGTTGGCTGAGCCGACCAGAATGCCCCGCTCGAAGAGGGCGAGCTGGACCGGCCGGGCGGGGCGGTCGAGGCTCAGCCCGAGCAGCAGTCCGCGGCCGGTGATCTCCTTCACAGTCGGCAGATCGGCGAGCCCTTGCCGCAGCCGCCGCTCGAGGTGCAGCGCCCGGGCGGCAAGGCCCTCGTCGCGGATGACCTCGAGGTTGGCGGCAGCCGACGCACAGGGGATCGGTCCGCCGCCGAAGGTGGTGCCCAGATCGCCCTGCGACACGTGCTTGGCAATCCGCGGCGAGAGCAGCACCGCGCCCATGGGCAGACCGGCGGCGATGCCCTTTGCCAGGGTGAGGATGTCCGGTGTGACGCCATAGCTCTGAGCCGCGGTGAAGGCTCCGGTGCGGCCGCAGCCACATTGGATCTCGTCAAAAATAAGCACCGCGCCGGCATCGTCACACGCTCTTCGCAGGATTCGAAGGGCTTCAACGCCAACCTCCCGTGCGCCGGCCAGCCCCTGCACCGGTTCGACGATGACCGCGGCGATCGTATCGTCCACCAGCGCCGGCAATACCTCCGGTCGTCCCCAGGGGGCGATCACCGTGAGGTCGAGGAGGGTCTGGCCGCCGCTCGCCTCCGCCAATTCGCGATAACGCGCAATCCCCGAAACTGCGAGAGTGGAGAGCGTTCTGCCATGGAAGCCGCCGTCAATGGTGACGACGCGACGCCTTCCGGTGACCCGACGGGCGAGCTGGAGAGCGACGTCGTTGGTCTCCGCCCCGGAGTTGACGAGGAAGGCCTGGTCGAGTGGCTCAGGGGCCATCTCGGCGAGCAGACCAAAGAGCCGATCGCGGCTTTCCAGCGGTACGGCGTTGGAGTAGAAGAGCAGCCGCTCGGCCTGTTCGCGGATGGCGGCGACTACCCGGGGGTGGCAATGGCCACTGATGGCTACAGCGTGGCCGCCGTAGAGATCGAGGAAGCGGCGGCCGTCGGCAGCGACGATTGTGGAGCCTGAGCCGCTCTCTGGCTGGAGCTGGAGTCTGCCGTAGAACGGGACCTCGGCGGGATGTGTGGTCGTCAGCATGGCGCCATCCCCGTGTGCTCGAGGCCGGCGGTCTCGGCGAATCCGCGGGCGAGGTTCATGGCCTGCACCGCCTGACCGGCTGCACCCTTGATGAGATTGTCGATGACCGTCAGCACGAGTACCTCCATGCCGTCGTTCCGCGCCACGGCGTGGAGATGCGCGAAATTTGTACCCACCACCGAAGCCAGACGGGGTGGTTCGTCGAGCACGTGAACGAAGGACCGCCCGTCGTAGGCCTTGCGTAGAAGCTCCATGGGATCCTCCACCGGCTCGGCGAGCCGAACGCGAAGCGTCGCGTGGATGCCGCGAATCATGGGCGCCGAGTGGGTCAGCAGCGAGCACGTGGGCGCCGAGGGGCTGCACCACTCGGAGAGTCTCTCTTCGAGCTCGACCTCGTGACGGTGTCCGGCCAAGCTGTAGCCGTAGAAATTGTTGGCGCGGAAGGGGTGGTGGGTCGTGACCTTCGCTTTGGCGCCCGAGCCTGACGAACCCGTTGCCGCCCAGCACACGGGGTGCGAATCGGCACTCAGGACCGGCGCCAACGGCCATAGAGAGAGCATGGTCGCGGTGGCAAAACACCCGGGCACGGCGATGCGTGTCGCCCCGGCGAGGGCGTCGGCCTCGATGTCGGCGAGACCATTGGCAAAGGTCCCGAGGAGCTCGGGCTTTCGGTGCGGCCCGTAGGTACGTTCAGCGAGGTCGAGATTGTTCAAGCGAAAGTCTGCAGCGGTGTCGATGACGAGCTGAGGCGAACCCTCCTCGATGGCCTCGATGAGGAGCTGTGACTCGCCGTGCGGCAGAGCAAGGAAGACGATGTCGGCCCAATCGCCCACCTGCCAGGCGTCGAAGACGTCAAAGACCGGTGTGTCGGCGCGGTTGAGGAAATTGGCGTGGATCTCCGACCACGGCCGACCGGCGGCGCTCGTCGAGAACCCACGGAGCTCGGCGATATGTGGGTGATCGGAGAGCAGGCGCAGGAGCTCACCGCCGACATAGCCCGTCGCGCCGGCGACGGCGGCTTTGAGTCCGGTGTCGGCCGAGGTCATAGCGACTCCTTGACGATGGCCGCGAGGACGCCGTCGCCGGTGCGGGCGTTCGCCGCCGGCAGACCGAGCTGGTCCCGGATGAATCGGCAGCCGACCTCGTTGTCGGTTGCAGGACCGGAGATCACCGTCGGTGTGAGACCAAAGGTGGTGCGGAGGATCTCAACCGCTCCCCAGGCGCCCACTTGATCGGGGGCGCAGCAGATGATGGCGCCGATGCGGCCGACGAGGTCGGGGTTCTCCAGCAGCCGCGCGACGCCGTACTCGCCCAAAATGCCATCGCCGAACTCTGCCACCACAACATCGGGCTTCGATCGCCGCGCGAGCTCGTTGAGCAGACCAAAAGCCGTGGGCAGGGCTGCGTTGTCGTTGGTGGAGACGACACCGGCGTCGGTGAAGGTCAGGGCTTCGACGGCGCCGGCGTCGAGCATGGCCAGGGCGTCGCGCCGCAGCGACACGCCGGTGAGCTTGACCCCGGCGACCTTGAGGCCGGAGCGGGAGAGGCCGCGGATGACCTCGCCGGCGGCGACGGTCTTGCCGGCATCCATGCAAGTCCCCACCACCGCGATGATGGGGGGGCCGCCGAGGAGCCTATCGGCGGTCGGGACTGCGCCCTGGCGGATCGACGCCGGCCGGCCGACGCGATCGCCTGTCTTGGGGAAGCTCAGTACCGCCCCCAGGACCTCGGCTTCGAACGGCGGCCCGAGATCGGGGTTGCCCGCGGTGCAGCGGCCGAGGACGCCGCCGAGGTTGAGGACCTCGATGGTGTCACCGGCGGTCAGCGTATCCGGGACCTCGCCCTCGTAGCCGCGAAGCGCCCGCCGCGCTCCGAGCACACCGGCGAGGACATCTCCCGAACGCAGGCGGATGAGCCGGCCCGTGGGATCCTCGATCTGGTTGTAGACGGCCTTCTCGCTGTCGATACGCACCGCGAGAATCCGACCCTCCTCGCTCACGACCTCGGGTCCGATGAGTACCTCCGGTCCGAGGTGGGCATTGCGGGTGGACGAGGCGATCCGGTCGAGCCGGACCTTGGAGGTCACCATGGGGGCAACTCGCCGGCCGCCGCGGCAAGCTGCGATGAGATGCCTGCGATCGAGGCGAAGGCCCGTGCCTCATCACCGGTCCACAGTCGGTGGCTCTCGCCATAGGACGCCACCGATGGGTCCATGAGGCTGTGTGGACTGCGCACTCCGTTGACCAGAAAACGACCATCGGCGAGACCTACCCGGGTGTCACCCACGACCCGCTGCTGCGAGCTTTCAATCATCGACTCGATATCCCGCATCACCGGGTCGAAGGCCTGCCCTTCGTGCAAACGGTCACCCCAGAACTGAGCAACGTGGTCTTTCCAAAAGCTCTGCCACCGAGTCAGGACGAGCTTCTCGAGCTCGCGGTGGGCGGCCACCAACACCTGGGCGGCGCCGGCCTCGAATCCGATCCTGCCTTTGATGCCGAGGACGGTCTCGCCGAGGTGGATGCCGCGGCCGATACGAAAGGGTGCGAGTCTCGCTTCGAGAGCCTCTACGAGATCGGGTCCGGCCATGGCTTCGCCGTCCAGGCTTACCGGCAGGCCGGCCTCCCAACCGATGATGAGATCGGCGGGTGCGGGCGCCGTCACCATCTCCTCGGACCACGCGTCCTCTGGTGGCCCCTGCCACGGATCGTGGGTCCAGCCGCCACCGATGGTCACACCCCAGAGACCGCGGTTGACCGAGTACCGCCCCGATCCGGGCGGAACCTCGAGGCCGTGCTCTTCGAGGTAGGCGATGGAGGTCACCCGTTCGACGCCGTGCTCCCGTACCGGCGCAAGAATCGGGATCGAAGGAACCATCACCCTCCACGCGATGTCAAAACGCACCTGGTCATTTCCGGCGCCGGTGGCGCCGTGGGCGATGGCGTCGGCGCCGGCCTCGGTCGCCACTCGTGCGACTTCCACCGCCTGTTGGGTCCGTTCGGCGGCCACCGAGACCGGATAGACCGCGCCGCGGAGCACGTTGCCGCGCACCAGGGTCGCGATGAAGTTGTCCCAGACCTTCTGCCGAGCGTCGATCCGGATGTGTTCAACGGAGCCGGCTGCGCGGGCGCGAGCCGCGATGCGCTCGGATTCTGCCGGGTCCATTCCACCGGTGTCGACCGTGACGGTCACAACTTCGGCGCCTTTTTCGCGGGTCAACCACGCAACGCAGTAGGTGGTGTCCAGTCCTCCAGAGTAGGCGAGCACGATCCGCATGATTTACCCCCAACCGGTGTCTCCGGATGAAGGATGCATTTTTATTCATAACTAGCCCAGTTGTCAAGGTTGATCTAGATGGTTTTAATTGAAATATTTCAGAATATTGGAGAGAGATAGATCTTGTAGTAGTGAAAAATTATTCATTTTTTGCGGACCATAGATGTTCGACTGAACCTTCTGCAATATTCAACATATAAAATAGGGGCGGGAATAGATCCCGCCCCTAGGTGCAAGCGCATCACGCTGTAGGAGAGGGTTTCAAACCCTCCCCACTAGTCTGCTGATCTCACCGGGTTAAGAATCTCGACCACCCAGCAGCGTGTCCTGGAACTCGTCGAGTTCGTCCCAGCGTCCCTCGGCAGCAAGCTTTGCCTGGTCCGGCCATGACTTGGGGTTGTGCATCTTGAACCGATTACCGCCGCGGCGGAGAAGACCCCGCAGGCGATCGCCTGTCGCAGAGGCGAGATCGGCGTAGGTGAAGATCATGTCGTCGTTGAGCATC
>Ga0164313_10002042_pt1 | contig 18130 bp, 11 predicted proteins | sample GuaBasSedimGuay4_FD_113735 | JGI IMG/M metagenome (GOLD analysis project Ga0164313, IMG submission 113735) | Subseafloor sediment microbial communities from Guaymas Basin, Gulf of California, Mexico - Guay4, Core 4569-4, 0-3 cm | ecosystem: Environmental > Aquatic > Marine > Hydrothermal vents...
GGCTTCACGAATATCGAAAGCAATGGCATTGGCACGCCTTGTTGAAGTAGTATTGAGGTTAATGTTGTAGGCTACAAGAAAATCGCGGGCCGAAATGGCTGTTACCCCTGAACCTTTTACCCGATCGCTGAAATTAGCAGGACCTTCGTCTGGTTTCCAATTTTTATCAACTAATTTTTGAGGCAACCCCTCATACTCCCCAGAACGGCAGTTAGCCAGGTTCTGACGCTCTTCACTTTTTGCTGCGTTCTCATAAAAATAAACGGGAATACCAAGCTCCTCTCCTACTCTTTTTCCTAATTTATGGGCATATTCTGCTGTTTCTGCCATACTAATATTTGCAATAGGGACCAAAGGACAAACATCGGTTGCACCAAAGCGGGGATGCGCCCCACTGTGTTTGCTCATATCAATTATTTCTGCTGCTTTCTTTATTACGCGGTAAGCTGCTTCAACTACCTTTTCGGGTTCACCAACAAAAGTAATCACCGTCCGGTTGGTCGATTTTCCAGGATCAACATCCAGAAGCTTTACACCTTCAACTTTTTCAACTTCATCGGTGACTTGTTTTATTTTGTTCAAATCGCGTCCTTCAGATATATTGGGTACACATTCAATCAGCTTACTCATAGTTTTAATTTTAGGCGTGCAAAGATAATTTTATGTCATCGAAAATAATCCATAAACGGGGATTTATTCAAATTAAGAAAAACTATAAAGCTTAAGCTTCATTTCTGCTAAACAACATATGGGCTGCAGCAACTACCATTAACGGAACCGGCGCTTGAAGCGTTCCCATAAAACGCCGGGAAAGAGTGTATCCAAGTTCCGGAAAACCTCCAATCTTTCCGGCTAAATAAAATAATCCTGAAATAATAAATAAAACTAAATAACTGATGTACAACAGTTTTAGCGGCATTTCTGGATTTTTGAATACTTGTTTTAAAATAATCACAGATAACAAAAGATTAACCAAGGTAAAAACCAGGGTTAACATCCATTTTAACGTCATTAATCCGGATACATCCAATGGTTCGAGGAAAGAATAAAACGAGTGATAGTGGACAACTTCGTGATTGTAATAAAGGCTATCGACGATATAATTAATATTAATAAATATATAATCGCGTAAAAACCCCAGCCACACAATTACAACAAGTAAAAAAATGCCTGCAACTATTTTATATTTTTGAGTTTGCCACATTTTCTTTTTGTTTAAGCCAGGGTGTGGCATATTTTTTAGCCCAGATCCACCATAAAATAAAAACCACACTATAAACGACTATAGTAAAAGTATAATTATGATTAAAATAAAGCCAATCGATATTTACCTGAACAATGATTGCCAGAGCAACTATTCTGATTACGTTTACCAAATGGATTATGACAATACCCATTAATGTAAACCACCACTTTTGTTTCCAGGGACCGGGATAGGTGACCATAAAAATTACAAACAAGGCAAATAAGCTGAAACCATTACAGGGATCACCAATCCAGACCCCTGAAGTACCATCGATACCAACGGTACGGATCGTACTATTCGGATCAGCACCTGGTATGGTATCATAGCCCAAAATATTCAGTAATCCATCAGACAAATAAACCAGGTTGTTAATGATTAAACGATCCCATAACCCGGAAGGATGCAACCATGCTTCGTATATAACATACCAGACTACATAAAGAATAATAGCCAAAAAAGTAAAACGGAAATAAGGGTTGTTTTTAAACTCCCTCCACATCATGAACTAACTACGGATTTCTTTGAATATTGATAGGCTTTCAGAATTCCAAAACCCACAAGTGCAGCAATAAGCCAACCAATATGATCCGTTATCGGCACACACGGAGGCGGCCAGCATGTCGGAGGATCTATAGGTCCTCCCTGGGCTAGAACTCCATTGCTGAGAAGCAATAATACACTAAAAAAGAAAAGTGTTTTTTGAAAAAACTTCATTCTACTATTATAGGTAATTCAATTAGCAAAAATAACAAGTAGTTGTAATTATACAAGGTTTAACGATAATTGTTTTAAATGGATGCTTCAATCTTTCAAAGAAGAGAGGCAATTGGCCCCCAATTTAATCTTCTGCACGATTTTATACTGTGTTTACTTTACCACTATTCTCTTTACTTTCCCAAATTCAGCCGTACCCATGCGAACGAGATAAACACCAGCAGGTGCATATGACATATCTAAGCCATAGGTATAAGTCCCTCCAATATTTTCGACCCAGTTCTGGACCAATTTACGGCCCGTTATATCGTGAACAGTTATAAGCAATCGCTTATCAAAATTTGATGGGCTTAGTGAAATTTTAAATTGATTGCCCGGCAGGTATGCAATTTTCATGTCACCGTCAATTAATTCTTGTTCTGATATTGCATCTGCAAAATCAATAATTACCCGATAATCCTCCGTTTCACCAAATTGTGTTTCGGCACATGCATCGTCGGGTACATTAACAAAAATATTTGATTTTGCACGCATGATATGCTCACCAAGAGCAGTGCCAAAAGCTATTTCCAAATTGCGGCTTTCTGTAAATTCGCCACCGCCTTCCCCATCGGCAATTTCAAAATTATCCATCACTATTTCATCCAATTCAAACAAAAAATTATCATTAAAATCTATCCAGACCCTGATGAACTGATTTCCCCTACCAGTTGTAACCGTTAACTCATTTGAGCTGCCTTGAAGGAGGTTAGTCGAAAGAAAAGTAAAATCACCATAGCCCCCCGGTTCACACCCGGTTACATTGTTAATATCACCAAGACTAAACAACCTGAATCCATTTCCAAATGAACAGTCTAAATCTGGCTGACAAAGTGTTTTGGATATAACGGCAATGCTCGTATCATTCGAATTATCAGCATCTAAATCCAAAGATGTGAAAGCTGTCAGCAAATGGCTTCCAATCGAACTAAAGTCCGCGGTATTGGAAAAAACATAAGACATTGAGGATTGTTCCGCAATGGTTTCTGAAAATTGCTCGGTTACGGGAGTTCCTCCGTCTATAGTGTAAGAAACATCAAAACCTGTTTTAGCTTCACCCCCAAAATTATTAATCGTAACCGTTATTACTTCGGAATCGTTTAAATCATTGCCAGAAACCGGTGTTGTAATTTCAACAACACCCAAATCATTTGGCTGGAGGTTGGTTACCTGTACGGTCAAAGTATCATTTACATTATCTTCATCGCCGTCGAATGCTGTTGAAATTGTAATGTTATAAGTTTCCCCAACCACCGATAAATCTGCCGTTTCTACAAAAGTATATTGTACTTCACTTCCTGATGGAAAAGATCCAATTATTGTTTCGTTTACCAATGTCCCTTCATTAACCTGGAAATTTACAGGAATATCAACAACAGTGTCTACACCAAAATTTCGAACCGTAATAGTTATCGGTTCGCTATCCGATAAAATTGCGTCGGAAGGTGTATCCAGGCTAACAACACCAACATCTTTTGCGAAATTGGGTGCAATTTTAAAAGCACCTACCACATTTTTTCGGGTTCCTGAAGCAAAGTATTCGCCTGTATGCCAAAAAGTTTTATCGTCTGTTGGGTCAATGGTCAATTGCGAATAATCACCATATCGGAAAGCAGGATCGTTCTGGGAACCTGCTGCGATTATTTCTTCTTCAATGGTCATCTCACCCAAAGGGTCAAAAAACATACGGCCCGTATATCGGATAGAAGGAACCTGGGTTGTACTGACAACGGTATAGCCCAATCCTATATTCCCAGAAGCATCCATTGCCATACTTCCTGTAAACGCACTATGGCCATCAGGTTGGGCATAAGTCCCTTCCTGGTAAATAGACCAAGGCTCGCCATCATTGTCTTGTCTTAATTCATACCATCGAATACCGGCCAGGTCATCACTACCATCTAAATCGACCACGAAATTAAATACAACTGTGTTGTACCCTTGAAACCTGCGATATTGAGCCATATACATAATTGTAGCTTGCAAAGCATCAATATCTGGCCCACTGCTTTGGGGCAGATTTGAAAATGATCCCCCATCGAATAAACCATCGAACGGTGCCGTATTAATAATTTGCGGAGATGAAATAGTTGAATTCACAGGTGTGTCCCAATCAACATTAACAGACCATATTTTTAAATGGTCCGTTGAAACACCAGACCAGGCATCATCTTGCATATAAACAATCGGTGCATTTCCGGCATCCGGTAAGGTCTCTCCATTTGCATTGAAACCAAGGGGGCTGTAGAACCCATTAGTCCTGATTCCGGTAAGGGGAAACCCCACCATTTGAGCTGTAACATCGCCTGTTAACATTTTATCCCTTTCAATGGCAAAAACGACCTCGCTGAACCCTGCTGAACCCGAATTTTTATTGGCTGTTATGTAGTAACCATCAGACCAAACCGAAAACTTCGGATAATCGGGAAACGAAGATCCCACGTTAAAACGATAGGTGTACCAGCCATCATTAACAGGATCTGTACCTTGACAAACAGCTACCAGAAAACCATTGGGCGAGTCACTAAACTGGGTGATTACAAACCGATCGGCAAAAGCATCGTAAAACACAATCGGATCACCTAAAGTCTCCCCTGGAAAGATGGTTGACAAAGAAGCTGCAGACGTTAATGAATTTCCTTCTTTATCCCATATTCGGAAACGGGAATTCCATGCATTTACATAATGTGCGGGACCCACTGCTCCTGTTGGGTCTGTAGGTGTTGCCCCTGAGCTTGCTGTTTCAAAAGTAATAATAGGCTCTTTGCCTTTAAATTTAAAAGAACTTTTGTTCACATTCCACAAGGGGTCATTCCCAATTGGTAATCCCTTGCCCGGTACGGCCTTATTTGCCCCTCTTCTTTTAGGGTTAACATCTCCAACAATATCTTCACCAACTACTAATTGGCCATTGGCCATTTGTAAAGCAATTGATGGTACATTTTTGACATACTCAGCATTTATGATTAATGTTGCATGTTGCTGTGTTTGTTCCGATTTTTGTGCAAATCCCATTTGAGAAAATGCAAAAAAGAATAGTAATAAGTTGATGTTCAATTTCATAATAATGTATATTTCGTGTGTAAGATTTACCGCTGATAATTCGCTGTAGATTCAAAAAGGCTAAAATAAAATTATTAAATAAAATCACCCTGTTTCATTGAAAATCATTGTTATAAAACAAATAAATATCAGGAAGCCGACCATTTATTATACACCAATTGCTGATTCAACTTTTTGCAAATCTTTCATACGATTTAAAAAAAGGTAAATAAAAAAGAGAGGAACAAGCCCTCTCTTTTTAAAATGAAATTAATAATAAAATTATTTAACAACTATACGCTTTATTTTACCGAATTCATCAGTACCCATACGAACAAGGTAAACACCAGCAGGCGCATACGACATATCTAAGTCATAGGTATAAGTCCCTCCAATATTTTCAACCCAGTTATGCACTAATTTACGTCCTGTTACATCGTGAACAGTAATGATTAAACGTTTATCGAAATTGGTTGTGCTTAAAGTTACCTTATATTGATCTCCAGGCATGTATGAAATTTCCATATCACCGTCAATTAATGCGAGGTCATCAATTGCATCAACAAGATCAATAACAGCAGTATAATCCTCTGTTTCACCAAAAGTAGTTTCTTCACAGGCATCATCAGGAACAGGGCTGTTCCAATTGGTTTTAGCACGCATCATATGTTCGCCAAGTGCGGCACCCGCTGGAACAGTTAAGCTGGTAGTTTCGGTATAATCACCGGCGCCTTGTCCATCAGCTATTATGTAATTATCAACTACCAATTCGTTTAGTTCGAACAAGAAGTTATTATTGTAATCGATCCAAACCCGAACATACTGTGTTCCGTATCCCGTAGAAAGAGTAAGTTCATTAGCACTGCCCTGATCTAAGGTAGCCACAAGGTTAGAATAATTTTCATACCCGTTTTCACCACAATCCGTTGGATTATCTATTTCAGCGACCTTAAACAATCTCAAGCCATCGCCAACACCACAATTTAAAACTGGTTGGCACATAGTATTGGTAACAATGGCATAAGTTGTATCATTTGAATTGTCAAAATCATCAACTAATGAAGTATAAGATGAAACATTGTAATTTCCAATAGCTGAAAGATTCCCTGTGGCACTAAAGGTATAATCCATGGTCGATAATTCTTGCAAAGGACCAACAACAGTTTCTGTAACTGAATTTCCATCAAGCGTAAATGTTACATCAAAATTAAACTGTGCAATCCCACCAAAATTTTCTATGGTAACCGTGAGCGTTTCAGCATCAGACAAGCTTCCTCCTGAAACCGGGGAAACAATCGCCACTACCCCAATGTCATTGGGTGGGAAATTAGTAACCAATTTTAATTCTTCGTCATTACCAGGATTCTCATCCCCAGCCATATCTGTAGATGCAGTAATGGAGTAGGTACCAAATGCAGACAGGTCGGCTGTAACAGCAAAAGTGTGCTGTACAATTGCAGACGAGGCAATCGGTCCTGCAACTATCTCATTTACAATTGCACCACCATCTATTTGATATCTTACCGGGACATTACTCACCTCATTTATCCCATAATTACGTACAGTAATTGTAATCTGTTCAGCATTCCCTAATGCACCATCATTGGGGTTATCAATGCTAAAAACACCAACATCTAAATCCAATGTTGGCCCTGTAACTACTGTATAATCTTCGGTTTCACCATCTCCGGCATCATCACAAGCATCATCAGGTACAGGAGTATTCCAATGTGATTTAGCCCTTAAAACATGTGAGCCTGGAAGGGCATCTATCGGAACGGTTAAAGGCATGGTTTCGGTATAACTTCCCCCGGCCTGGCCATCAGCTATTTCGACATTATCAACAACAATCTCGTCTAATTCGAAAACATTATTGTCGTTAAAATCAATCCAGACCCTAACAAACTGGTTACCATACCCGGTTGTTACCGTTAAATCATAGGTTACTCCGCCAATTAATTCAGTCGATAAATCGGTAAAGTCTGCATATCCCTCACATCCTGATGGATTATCAATTTCAGCTAACTGAAACAATTGAAACCCGTCTCCGGCACCACAATTCAAACTGGGCTGGCAAAAAGTATTGTTCACAACAGCATAAACAGTATCATTCGAATTATCAAAATCACCGGGCAACGAAGTATAAGATGAGACATTATAATCTCCGATTACCGAGAAATTTCCTGTGGCACTAAAGGTATAGTCCATGGTCGATAATTCTTGCAAAGGACCAACAACTGTTTCTGTAATTGAATTTCCATCAAGTGTAAATGTTACATCAAAATTAAACTGTGCAATCCCTCCAAAATTTTCCAGGGTAACCGTTAGCGTTTCAGCATCGGTTAAACTCTCTCCTGAAACCGGCGAAACAATCGCCACTACCCCAATGTCGTTAGGTGGGAAATTAGTAACATCTTTTGAAGCCCCATCATTATCAGGGTTTTCATCACCGTCCATTGTAGTAGTTGCCACAATATTATAAGTGCCAAAAGCAGACATATCAGCTGTAACTGCAAAAGTATGCTGAACACTTGCAGATGAAGGAATAGGCCCTGCAGCCACTTCAGTTACAATGGCTCCGCCATCTACCTGGTAATTTACCAGGACATCGCTTACTTCGTTTATACCAAAATTACGTACTGTGACGGTTATTTGTTCTGATGCACCAAGAGAACCATCATTAGGGTTATCGATACTAAACACACCTACATCTAAATCAAGAGTGGCTCCGGTAACAACGGTATATTCCTCTGTTTCTCCAAAAGTGGTTGCTTCACAGGCATCATCAGGTACAGGGGCATTCCAATTGGTTTTGGCCCTTAAGCGGTGTTCGCCAGCAATCGCATCACCAGGAACAAGCAAATCCATTGTTTCAGTATAAGTACCTGCTCCTTGTCCATCTGCAATTTCGTAATTATCAACAACCAATTCATCCAATTGAAAAACAAAGTCATCGTTAAAATCGATCCAAACCCTTACAAACTGACTTCCGTAACCGGTTGTAATGGTTAAGGGGGTAACAATCCCTACATCAAGATTTGTAGATAAATCGGTAAAGTCACCAAATCCCCCTTCCTCACAATCGGAAGCATTGTCGATATCAGCTAATTGGAACAATCTTATCCCATCACCTAAAGTACAATTTAAGTCAGGCTGACAAAGGTTTTTAGTAATAGTCACCATAGTTGTATCGTTTGAATTATCAGAATCACCTGCCAATGAAGTAAAGGTTACTAATTCATGGTTACCAATTGCTGCAAAATCAGCGGTTGTTGCAAACGTATATTCCATTGAAGATACTTCGGCCAAAGGCCCTGCAATTTGCTCAGATACAGCAGTCTGCCCATCTTTAACATAAGTTACAAAGAAATCAGATTGAGGTTCGCCTCCATAATTGGTAATGGTAACCGTAATTAATTCTGCTCCTGTAAGATCCGTTCCTGAAACAGGGGATGAAATAGCTGATACCCCTAAATCGTTTGGTTCGAGGTGGGTAACGGAAACAAAAATAGAATCATTGCTTGAGTCTTCATCGGGACCATATTGCGTTGCTGCCATTATTTGGTAAGTTGTACCAACACTTGATAAATCAGCATTTACTGTAAAGGTATATTGCATATCACCGGTAGATTCAATAGTTCCGGTAGCTACTTCACTAATTACCGCACCTCCATCAACTTGATAGATTACAGGAATATCAGTTGCTTCATTTATTCCAAAGTTTCTAACGGTAATTGTAACAGGTTCGCTATCAGATAATGTTCCGTCAGTTGGTGCAATAACACTTACAACACCAACATCGTTAGGTAAGTTTGGTGCAAATTTAAAGGCGCCAACAACATTTTTTCGCGAACCTGAAGCAAAAAATTCGCCGGTATGCCAAAATGTTTTGTCGTCGACAGGGTCAATGGTCAATTGAGAATAATCGCCGTATCGGGTTGAAGGATCATCTTGTGAACCAGCTTCGATTATTTCCTCTTCAAAAGTCATTTCACCAAGTGGGTCATTTGCCATACGCCCGGTATAACGAATAGAAGGTACTTGTGTAGTACTTACTACAGTATAACCCAAGCCAATGTTTCCCTGGACATCCATAGCCATACTTCCGGAAAATGCACTGTGACCATCGGGTTGCGCAAAAGTTCCTTCCTGGAAGATAGTCCAATCGTCTCCATCGTTGTCTTGTCTTAATTCGTACCAACGAATTCCGGCATAATCATCATTTCCATCAAGGTCAACAACAAAGTTAAATACCACGGTATTATAGTTGGCGAATCTTCTATATTGTGCCATATACATAATAGTTGCTTGTAAAGCATCAATATCCAATCCGTTAGCTTGTGGTAAATTAGAGAAGGACCCTCCGTCAAATAATCCATCAAAAGCAGCCGTAGGAATATCCTGTGGGCTTGAAATCGTAGAGTTTGCAGGAGTATCCCAATCTACATTTATATTCCATATTTTCAGATGATCTTCTGATACACCGTCCCAGGAATCATCCTGCATATAAACAATTGGCGAATTACCAGCTGGTGGTAAATCTGTACCATTGGCATTAAAACTTAATGGACTATAAAAACCAGAGGTAACAATATCGGTAAGTGGAAATCCAATAAACTGTGCACTTTCGTCACCGGTCAACATTTTATCCCTTTCGCAAGCAAAAACGACTTCGCTGGTACTGGCACTGTTCTGATCTTTGTTCGCGGTTATATAATAACCGTCAGACCAAACAGAAAATTTTGGATAATCGGGAAAAGAACCTGAATTGAAACGATAGGTGTACCAACCGTCATTTACAGGATCTGAACCCTGGCAAACCGCAACAAGAAAACCATTTGGTGAATTGCTAAATTCAGTAATTACAAAACGGTCGGCATATCTATCGTAAAAAACGATAGGGTCTCCTAAAGTTTCCCCAGGAAATATTGTAGCTAAAGAGGCTTCATCCGTTAAAGGGTTTCCTTCTTTGTCCCAGATTCTGAACCCTACATTCCATGAGTTTACGTAGTGGTTCGGACCAACAGCTCCGGTTGGATCTGAGGGCGTAAAAGGGCTGGATCCAAGCGTTTCCCATGTAATAATGGGTTCTTTCCCCTGGATTTTCACACGATTATCTTCCTGGTTCCATAATGGATCATTCCCTTTTGGGTAACCCTTTCCGGGTATGGCTTTATTCGCTCCCCTTTTTTTGGGGTTTATTTCATTTGCCGAATTATTGATCTCGGCAGGAATAAATTTTCCTTTAGCAATTTGTGAAGCGAGCGATGGTATTTTTTTCATATACTCCGCTCTAACGGTTAAAGTTGCATGCTGTACTTCCTTCGACTCCTGCGCAATGGCAAAGAGAGATACAAAAAAGAAAGACAACAAAAAGTAGATTTTTGTTCTCATAAGTTATAGATTTGATTAATAAGTGTAAGTTGCTAAGGTAAAATTTTAATTAATATTTTGAAGGAATTGATTAAATAAATTATTCTTTCGATTTTGAGTCAATAATAATCGTTACAGGTCCGTCGTTAACCAAAGCAACTTGCATCATAGCGCCGAATTCGCCGGTATGAATGTTTTTATTTAGAGCCAGCTCCAATTCATCAATAAATTTATGATACATAGGAATCGCGATATCCGGATGCGCGGCTTTTATATAACTCGGTCGATTTCCTTTTTTAACCGATGCGTGTAATGTAAACTGGCTAACAAGTAAAACATCTGCGTTAACATCTTTAACAGAAAGGTTCATCCGATCCTGATCATCATCAAATATTCGAAGGTTAACTATTTTTTTAACCAACCATTCAATGTCCATTTGATCATCTGCTGATTCTATGCCTAATAAAATCATTAGTCCATTGGATATCTCCGATTTTACTTTGCCTTCTATTTCAACAGATGCACTTGTAACACGCTGTATCACTACTCTCATTAACGGTAAGTTTGATTTTTATCTTCATTAAACATATTCAAATAACTATAGTATCGGGTTTCCGGAATACTTCCTTGTTCGACCGCAAGTTTTACAGCGCAATTGGGCTCATTGATATGTGTACAATTATAAAACTTACATTCGGGTAAAAGTGCTGCCATTTCCGGAAAATACAATGCAAGCTCTTCTTTTTCTATACCTATTACACCAAAACCTTTGATGCCGGGCGTATCAATTATAAACCCTCCGTTTGTTAGTGGATACATTTCGGCAAAAGTGGTCGTATGCTGACCCATTTGATGATAATCCGAAATCTCTACAGTATGTAGATTCAGCCCGGGTTCGATTTTGTTTATTAAGGTTGATTTACCAACACCCGAATGCCCGGCTAAAGCGGATACTTTATTCATTAATAATTTTTTAAACTCATTAAGATTGATGTTTTCTTCGGCAGAAACCATCATAATAGGATAATCAATCAATGCATAAGTCATCATGATTTGTTCTACCTTTTTTTTAACCTGGGGCAAATCAATCTTATTAATTACAATATGCGCAGAGATATGATACGATTCAGCCGCAACGAGAAAACGGTCGATGAATCCATAAGAAGTTACAGGTTTATCGGGAGTAACAATAAGAATTGCCTGATCTACATTAGCTGCTATAATATGTGCTTCTTTCGACAGGTTAATCGAACGTCTGACTATGTGATTTTTTCTCGGGACTAATTCCGTTATAATGGCTTTGTGATGATCATCAATAAAAAACTTAATATGGTCCCCGACCGCCAATGGATTTGTTGTACGCAATCCTTTTAGGCGCCACTTACCTTTAATAATTCCCATAATCTGCTGTCCGTCACCATATTGAATAGTATAGTTTTTTCCAGTAGATTTAATAATTAAACCCTCTTGTAAATTTTTACTCATTTATATTTCAAATATTTATCTTCGCGCCATTAAAAGTTAAAGATGTCGATAAAGGTAGAAGATATTTCGAAATTATATGGTGATCAGGAAGCCCTGAGCCATGTTAACATCGAAGCCGGAAAAGGGGAAATAATTGGTTTTCTGGGCCCCAATGGTGCCGGCAAATCAACATTGATGAAAATCCTTACCTGTTATATCACCGCATCGTCGGGCCAGGCATGGGTTGCGGGATTTAATGTAAATGATAATCCGCTTGAAGTAAAAAAGAAAATAGGGTACCTCCCGGAACATAATCCGCTATATACCGAAATGTATGTTCACGAATTTCTGATATTTATTGCCAAGATTTATAATGTAAAAAATGTAAAGCAAAGGGTATCTGAAATGATCGATTTAGTTGGGCTTACAATTGAACAAAATAAAAAAATCGAAGAACTTTCGAAAGGCTATCGACAGCGTGTTGGCCTTGCTGCTGCAATGATTCATGACCCTGAGGTTTTGATCCTTGACGAACCAACCACAGGCCTCGACCCCAACCAAATTGTAGAAATCCGGGAGCTTATCTCAAAAATAGGAAAGGATAAAACCGTGATGCTTTCAACCCATATTATGCAGGAAGTAGAAGCAATGTGCAGTCGTGTTATTATTATCGATAAGGGAAAAATAATAGCTGATCAACCTACCGAAATGCTTAAGCACAGCCTTTCCGAAGCAACAGTCCTGGAAGTTGAATTCGAGAAAGAAATTAAGGTTGATATACTCAGAAAAGCGATTGATGCCTCCAAAATAGAACCGGTTCGGGACACTATTTATCGCATCCATTGCCACAGCGGCAAAGAATTGCGCGCAGCTATTTTTGCCTGGGCGGTTAAAAAAAATACAGCCGTTTTATCGCAAAAAGAGATAGAACAAAGCTTAGAAGAAGTATTTAAGCAACTGACAGGCTAAAGTTAAGTGCTGAAATCTTAAAGCCTGCCTAAAATAAATCCCATTTTGTAATCATGGAAAATAAAAGTAATTCCTGCGATACTAGTAATAAAGGAAGTTGCAACTTCAAAACGCGCCAACAAGAATTAGTCGATTACAAAACCCATTGGGACAATGCTTATTTGAACAGTCCTGTAGAAAAGCTCGGCTGGTTTGAAAAGGACCTTTCGCCAACCCTTGATTTACTAAAAATAACCAAGCTGGATAAATCAGCCCATATCTTAAATGTTGGCGCTGGTGCAACAACCCTGGTAGATAAACTTGTTGCTGATGGGTATTCAAACATAATTGCAACCGATATCAGCAAAGTAAGTTTAGATCATTTGAAAACCAGGATTGGTAAAAATTCGATAAATGTTGATTTTATTATTGATGACCTTACCAATCCAACTAAGCTGATAAACCTTAAGCCCGTTGACTTATGGATAGATCGCGCAGTGTTGCATTTTTTTAACAAAACCGAAGAACAGGACGAATATTTCTCGCTTCTAAAAAAGTTGGTTAAACCTGGAGGTTTTGCAATTATTGCGGAGTATAATCTGGATGGTGCCACACGATGTGCGGGGTTGCCAGTACACCGATACAACAAAGAAATGTTAAAGGAAAAAATGGGTGATGGCTTTAAGTTAACCGATAGTTTCGAATACATTTTTACAATGCCACATGGCGATTTAAGACCTTATGTTTATACATTGTTTCAAAAAGATTAACCTGTAAAACATCCAAATTCTTATATTTTAATTTTTACATTTGCACAAATCATCTTTAAAAATCATTTTACATGTCATATTTATTTACTTCAGAATCTGTTTCAGAAGGGCATCCCGACAAGGTTGCAGACCAAATTTCGGATGCGTTACTCGATCATTTTTTAGCCTTCGACCCCGATTCTAAGGTTGCCTGCGAAACACTGGTAACCACCGGACAAGTGATATTGGCCGGTGAGGTTAAATCAAGTGCTTACCTCGATGTGCAAACCATTGCACGAAGGGTGATTAAAAAAATAGGATATACAAAAAGCGAATATATGTTCGAAGCACATAGCTGCGGAGTACTTTCGGCCATTCATGAACAATCAGATGATATAAATCGCGGTGTCGACCGCGATAACGAAGAAGAACAGGGTGCCGGTGACCAGGGTATGATGTTCGGTTACGCCACAATCGAAACCGAAAATTTCATGCCCCTGGCCCTCGACTTATCACATAAATTATTGCAGGAATTAGCAGAACTTCGAAGGGAAGACAATGAAATAAAATTCCTTAGGCCTGATTCAAAAGCACAGGTAACAATTGAATACAGCGACGATAACCAACCCATTAGGATTGATTCTATTGTTGTATCGACACAGCACGATCCTTTTATAGAACCTTTGGACAATACCAAAAGCGGACAGGAAAAAGCGGATAAAGAAATGCTGGAACAAATTCGACATGATATTGTCCGGATTTTAATACCAAGGGTAAAAGCCCATTTACCCCAAAGGTTGCAAGCGCTTTTTAACGATAGAATAAAATATCACATCAACCCTACGGGTAAGTTTGTAATTGGTGGCCCACATGGGGATACCGGGTTAACCGGCCGGAAAATTATCGTTGATACCTACGGCGGAAAAGGGGCACATGGCGGAGGTGCGTTTTCTGGGAAAGACCCTAGTAAAGTTGACCGTTCGGCAGCTTATGCCGCTCGGCATATTGCCAAAAATATGGTTGCTGCGGGCATTGCCGACGAAGTATTAATCCAGGTTTCTTATGCTATTGGTGTTGTTGAGCCCACTTCAATTTTTGTTGATACTTACGGGGGTGCACACATTAAAATGACAGATGGTGAAATTGCCGAAAAAATTTCAGGGATTTTCGATATGCGTCCAAAAGCCATTGAAAAGAGATTGGGATTGCGCAACCCGATTTATTCCGAAACAGCTTCTTATGGCCACATGGGCCGTAAATCTGAAGTTAAAGAACTTACTTTCAGGACATTTGATGGAAAAAAAGTCATCAGGAAAGTGGAAACATTTACCTGGGAAAAACTGGATATGGTTCAGGAACTTCAAAAAGCATTTGGAATAAAATAATAAAACAAAGCATGTCAGGACACAGTAAATGGTCGAAAATAAAGCGGGCGAAAGGTGCCCAGGATGCAAAACGCGGTAAAATTTTTACCAAATTGATCAAAGAAATTGCCATTGCAGTCCGCGAAGGTGGCAATCCAGATCCTGACTCAAATCCACGACTAAGAACGGCTATTCAAAATGCAAAAGGGGCAAATATGCCCAAGGACAATGTAGAACGTGCCATTAAAAAAGCCGCTGGCGAAGGTGGCGAAACTTACATCGAAACCACGTACGAAGGCTATGCTCCGGGTGGCATTGGTATTTTTGTAGAAGCTATGACCGACAACCTTAACCGCACAGTTGCATCGATACGTTCGATTTTCACCAAAGGCGGTGGTAATTTGGGCACTAATGGCTCTTTAACCTTTTTATTTGAGCGCAAAGGAAGTTTTATTTTGGATGGTAATTCTATTGCTGAAATGGATGCCGACGAATTGGAGATGGAATTGATAGATGCCGGTGCAGAAGAATATGAAAGCATTCCAGGCGGTGAGGAAGGAATAGAAGATCTTGAAATAACAACCGCTTTTGAAGACTTCGGCAGCATGCAAACAAAGCTCGAAGAATTGGGGATTGAACCTAAAACAGCTACTACCCCACGTATTCCAAATAATGCTGAAACGCTGGATATCAGTTCATCTAAAAAAGTAATGCACATGGTCGATAAATTTGAAGACGACGATGATGTGCAAAATGTTTATCATAACCTGGAGCTTACCGATGAGTTGATTGCAGCGATGGAGGTAGATTGAGAGTTTATTAATAATTTATCATTGCTACATCAGCAAAGCCTACTTCCTCTTCAAGGTGATAAATGGAATGTAACCCGGATTATTCTAAAATTCATCAACTATTTTTGACCTCAATACCGTCAATAATCAAGCTGTTATTAGGGTCAAATCCTTTCGACAATCCCGTTTAAAAATCAGTACGGTTTATCCTTGATATTGAGATTTGATTATTAATGAACCCATTATGGTATTGTTGGAGAATAGCCCGCAGATCCAACTCCATGTTGGCAGTTTTTTCTTTAAAATCCAAAATCAGATTTACTTTATGGGATGGGTCCAAGGTATTATTGTACAATGCCGTACTTTTTTCACCATTAAAATACAGGCTGTAATCACCGTTGGTTATCTGGTATAATTTATTGGCATATTCAAATGCGTAATGCTTGCCATCGATACTAAACGCACTATTACCAAAACAAACGAAAGGTTTTTGATATCCGAGATAATCCAAAATAGTTGGCATAATATCAGTCTGTTGAATCGTTGTTGAATCAATTCCCCTTAAACTTGAATCGCCAGGCGAAAAAAATACGATAGGAATGGAAAACCTTCCGATCGAATTTCGATAAAACTGTTGTAGTTTTTTACTTGGCAACTCCCCTTTATTGCTTTGGCTATCAATAGGTGTATAATAAGGTGCAGTATGATCAGCCAAAATAACAAACAGTGTATTGTTATACCAGTGCTTTTTTGAAGCTGTTTCAAAAAATTTCTTTAAAGCAAAATCTGTATAGCTAATCACCTTGTGAATTTCCAGCTCACCTTCTTCAAAACGAGTTTCTAAATGTTTGGGTACTGTGTACGGATTATGGGAACTTAGCGTAAATTCAAATGCAAAAAACGGTTCATTAAAGCTATCGAGCTTTTTTTCTAAATACATTAAAAATGGTTCATCAAATATTCCCCAATTTCCGTCATAATCGTCCATATTGTCGTATTCCTTTAAACCATAATACTCTTGAAATCCGGTGTATTTAGAGAATTCATTAAATCCCATTGTGCCATTATTTCCACCATGAAAAAAAGCTGTATGATAACTTTCTTGGTTAAGGATTTTGGCTAAGCTCTCAATAGTATTGGTGCTGTAAGCAGATGTAATAAATGGGTCGTCCATTAATATGGGAAGACCAGAAATTACCGCAGGTATTGCATCAATAGATCTCATTCCGTTTGAGAAAGCATTGCTAAATACCAATGATTGCTGCATTAATGAATCCATAAAAGGAGTGTATCCTTTATAATTATTTAGAAAACCACTGTACTCCCGTGAATAGCTTTCCCATAATATAATCACAACATTCTTCTTTTGAAAAATTCTGTTTTCATATGCGTATTGATGAGCTATTGGATAAAGTTCTTGAGCTTCCTTATCAGAGAAATAATTTATTCTACCTAAAAGTCCATGACCATATGTTGTATATATCGCAAAAGGTGTGTTAAGCACAATTGGGACATATTTAGATGAGGTATAATTAGAAGCATGCATAATTGCTAAAGGATAGGGTTGAAGGCCTCCCCTTGCTCCAATTAAAAAAATCCCCATAAACAAAAAGAAAAATCCAAACCGTAAACCAATATTTAAAGGTTTAAGATTTGAGTTATGATTGTTTTCCTCTTGTTTGTTAATACTAAACTTAGGATAAACTATTGCAACGATGATCAGTAAAACAACCATCAATACTATTAAATACCAATAAGTTATTACAAATGATGGAAGTAAGTTTGCTACATCATCACTTATTAAAATAAGTTTAAGCACATCAGCGGTTGAGCGCCTTAAAATAAAATTGAAATAAACAGAATCTGCTAAATTAACGAACAATAATAATCCATTAATAATGAGAAAATACACTTTTAAAAACCCCTGGTAACCAGATGTGCTTTTAATTTTACCCAGCGGTAGAAGGTGCATTACAATAAACAATAAATTAAAATAAACTATTACCGATATATCAAAACGCAAGCCCACCACAAATAATCGCAATCCCTGGGCAAAACCAAGGTCGGGAAACACATCGGAATTATAAAAAAGGAAAAACGCCCTTGCTAGAATAAATAGCAACAAAGCCAATATTAACCGTTTTAATAACAGCACTATATGTTGAAAATAAGCTTTCATCAATAATTTAAAGTCAATTTATTCCTTTTACTAAATCTATTTTTATACAATTTGGGAAATTATAGTTTTTATTTGATTTATTTGCACTAAGCATATAGTCGTTATCTTCATTATATTTTTAAAAGGATAGCGTTTCTTTATAAAACCATATGGCTTTTTTTGCTTTGTTATACTCTCGTTTATTTTGGCAAATAAGCGATGCCAGGAAAGATATATATATA